>Ga0074046_10000393_pt1 | contig 39905 bp, 31 predicted proteins | sample BogForMeECP23OM3_FD_94441 | JGI IMG/M metagenome (GOLD analysis project Ga0074046, IMG submission 94441) | Bog forest soil microbial communities from Calvert Island, British Columbia, Canada - Bog Forest MetaG ECP23OM3 | ecosystem: Environmental > Terrestrial > Soil > Wetlands ... | reverse complement strand
GGATCCTCGGAGACGTTTGGCAAATTCACCTTACCGAGGGCTCACAACAAGAAGCTATAAGGAGGGGATCATGCATCTACCAACGACGAACAGTGGGACGAAAGGACATTTGAACATTTCCAATGTCGGGCCAAGATTCGGCGCGACGAAAGTGGCGCCCGTAATTATCCGCGCCGCTCTGATACTGGCCGTGATTTGTGCGCTTGTGCTGATTGCCGCTCGCCCAGCGCAGGCCCAGACTGAGACGGTGCTCTACAACTTCACCGGCGGCAGCGATGGCGGATGGCCCGAGGGCGGCCTCACCTTTGACGGTGCTGGCAACCTCTATGGGACGACCTACTTTGGGGGAGCCTCGAATGCCGGGGCCGTATTCGAGCTTTCGCCGAACGGCAACGGAGGCTGGAACGAGACCGTGCTCCACAGCTTCTGCTCTGAACCGAACTGCGCGGACGGGTCGGAGCCATACGGCTCTAACGTGATATTCGACAGCTTGGGGAACCTCTACGGAACAGCGGAGCATGGCGGCGCGAATGGATACGGCGTCGTGTTCGAACTTAGTCCGGTGGGAACGAGCTGGACGGAAACCGTCCTGTACAGCTTTGCTAACGATGGGGACGGTGCCTACCCCGTAAGCGGTCTGATCTTCGACCCTGCGGGCAATCTCTACGGCGTAACTTGGACCGGTTCCCTTTCCTCCGTCGTCTTCGAGCTAAGCCCGTCCGTTGGCGGCTGGACGGAGAAAGCGATCACCTCCGGATACAGCGGCAGCGACGACGGGTTGACTATGGATGCCGCCGGAAACATCTTCGAAGTCGAGTGGGACTGGCAGGTAGTCCAGCTGTCACCCAACGGCAACGGTGGCTGGAATGAAACTGTCGTCTACCCCCTTCAGGGCTCCGCAGCCGCCCTCGTGCTCGACCAAGCCGGAAACCTTTACGGAACCATGTGGGGCTACGGCAACAACCATGGAAAAGTCTTCAAGCTGAATCCTGGAGAGAATGGAGAATGGACAGAGTCGATTCTCCACTCCTTTAACGGCAAATTAGGCGCCAACCCCGATGCGGGGATTGCGTTCGATGCGGCCGGGGACATTTACGGCACTACCGCGAATGGCGGCAAGTACGGCGATGGAATTGTTTTCGAGCTAGTGGCCCCAGACTACAAAGAGAAGGTTCTCTGGAATTTCAACGGCGCGGACGGAGAGTGGCCGCTGTCTGGCAGCCTGATTCTGGACAGTGCAGGCAACCTCTATGGCATCACGCTCTTGGGCGGATCGAGCGGCACTGGATGCGCCTTGGGCCAGGGCTGCGGTGTTGTGTTCGAAGTGACTCCGCCTACAGTCAAGACCATAACTACGCTCACGTCTTCGCCGAATCCGTCCACCTATGGACAGGCAGTGACCTTTACCGCGGCGGTCAATCCTGCGCCGCCTGACGGGGAAACGGTCACGTTTAAACATGGCAATAGGTGGGTGCTGGGGACGGGGGCGTTGAGTGGCGGCTACGCTAGCTTCACAACCACGACACTCAAGGTCGGCACAACGGGGGTCGAGGCGGTGTATGGCGGCGACTCGAAATTCGGCGGCAGCAGGTCGAAGCCGGTGAAGCAGGTGGTGGAGGAGGCGGAGCAGTAACTGATCCGGCTTCCTCACAGAATCCGTCGAGCCTCTGGGCAATCCGTGGCCTTTAGGTCAGGGCGGACCGAGGGGATGCAGCGGCGTTCGAAGTGGCTCTTTAGGACGCTCGTCGCAAGGTGCACGATATTAGAATCGTCGATGTTGGGCCAACCTACCCCGTCCAGCTTCGCTGAGGCGGGGTCTGTTTTTTTTGGCAGAGCGGAACCGGCAGCCGCCGAGCTGCTCCACCCCATCGCGCCAAAAGCGGGCGCGCTGGGGGCCCCGGTGCGCTCGGCTTGAACGGCCGGGGGCGGCCGTCCCTACGCGAGCGATCCCGGTCGCCGCAGGCACTGCATGTCACGCAAAGCGGGCGTACAATCTGGGGTTCGCTAAGGCCCAAAGGAAATCATATTTTATGCCCACTTCCACTATTTCCAATTCGCGAGTTTTGAATTCCAGCCTGGCATCTCGCATCATGAGCGCCGACGAAGCGGCGGCCCTGATCAACTTCGGCACTCGCATTGGCATGAGTGGATTCACTGGTTCCGGTTATCCAAAAGCAGTACCGCTGGCATTGGCCCGCCGCATCTCCGACGCCAACCTGCGAGGCCAGAAAGCTCAAGTCAGCATCTTCACCGGCGCTTCGACCGGGCCTGAGTTAGATGGCGCGCTGGCCATGGCTGGTGGCATCCAGTTGCGGCTGCCTTATCAGTCCGATCCGGAGACGCGCAAAAGGATCAATGCCGGGGAGATGGAGTACATGGACATCCACCTCGGCCACGTCGCCCAATACGTGGAATACGGGTTCCTCGGCAAGATGGACTGGGCGCTCATCGAGGTCACGGCGATTCTCGAAGACGGGCGCCTCGTTCCCAGTTCCTCGGTGGGCAACAATCGCACGTGGATCGACCAGGCGGAGAAGGTGATTCTCGAAGTGAATGCCTGGCAGCCCTCTGAACTCGAGGGCATGCACGATATTTATTACGGGATGCAGCCGCCGCCATACCGGCAGCCGATTCCGCTGGTGCATCCGGGGCAGAGAATTGGCACTCCTTATCTTCACCTTGACCCGGAGAAGGTCGCCGCGGTGGTGCTGACCGATTCTCCCGATCGCAACAGCGCGTTCAAAGCGCCCGACGAAAGCTCGCGCCGCATTGCGGGCCACATTCTGGAATTCCTCGAATGGGAAGTGAAGTCAGGACGCGTTCCCCCCTCGCTCCTGCCGCTGCAGTCGGGGGTGGGGAACATCGCCAACGCCGTCCTGCTCGGCCTCCTCGAAGGGAAATTTGAAAATCTGACTTCCTACACCGAGGTCATCCAAGACGGCATGATCGAGCTCTTGCGCAGTGGCAAGCTGACTTGCGCCTCGGCAACCGCGTTTTCTCTCAGTCCGCAAATGCTGGCACAGGTCAACGCCGAGATGGCAAACTTCCGCGATCGGATTGTGCTTCGGCCGCAGGAAATCTCCAACCATTCGGAACTGATCCGCCGGCTGGGCGTGATCGGTATGAACGGCATGATTGAAGCCGATATCTATGGCAACGTGAATTCGACTCATGTCATGGGATCGCGTATTCAGAACGGGATTGGGGGTTCGGGCGACTTCGCGCGCAATGGATACCTGGCGATTTTCATGGCTCCGTCCACGGCGCAGAAAGGGTCCATCTCGACCATTGTTCCAATGGTGTCGCACGTGGATCATACGGAACATGACGTGGGCGTGATCGTAAGCGAGCAGGGTCTTGCCGATCTGAGGGGACTGTCGCCGCGGCAACGAGCCAAACTGATCATCGACCGTTGTTCGCACCCGGATTATCGTTCTCTTCTACACGATTATCAGGAGCGCGCGGAACGCCTGTCTTTCGGCAAGCACACTCCTCACCTGCTGCATGAAAGCCTGAGCTGGCATGAACGTTACGTGCGCACCGGACGCATGCGCCCGCACGACGAGTGAACAAGAGTGAAGAAGAGTGAAAAAGAGGCCGGCTCCGAGCCGTCAGTCTCGTCCGCTTCACTCTGAGAAACTGACAGCTGAGAGCTGAGAACTGACAGCTGAGAGCTGAGAGCTGAGAGCTCTGTCCCTACTGTTGCGGAGCAACTGACTTCAGATAGGCAACCACCGCTTCGGCATCACTGCGGTCCATGCGAAACTGGGGCATCGGAAGACGAAGCGGATTGCCGTTGGTCCAGATGCCGGTCGTCAGCAGTTTGATCATGTCCGCGTCGCTGGCGGGAGGAGTGCCGCCAATTCGCGGCGCGTTGATGGGCCAGTCCGAGCCAGGCTTCGCCGGCAGGTAAGGGACGGATCCGCCCTGAAGCCATCGCGTGCGATCGAGATTTCCGCTGGCGTCGCGCGGAGTGTGGCACTGTCCGCACACGGCTACGCCTTCGACGAGATACTTTCCCCGAGCGACGCCAGGTGTCGCACCGGCTTTTTCGCTCGCACCTTTTTCGCTCACACGCTGCGAGTGATCGTTTTGAGCAAGAGCCACGCCGACCCCATTCGAGAGCAGGGCAAGAGCGATGGCGGCGGCGATTGAATAGAGAGCAAGTCGAGAGAACATTGGTCGTGAGAACATAGGTCGTGAGAACATTGCTTGAACCTTCTGAAGGCTGCGCTTGGCGATGCCGCTATTCTGTCCGGTGGGTATTGTACAGCTTTGAGGAGGACCGAGTGTTCCAGTTCTCGGCATTTGCCCAAAGCAGGTGACTTCAAACTGATCATGAGGGCATTGGCGTTGATTACGTCCTTCGATTACGTCCTTCGCATTCGTGCCATTGGTGCTGCAGGTTTTGGCGGACAGAGCCTGCCCTGAGCGAAGTCGAAGGGAGTGTCCGTCCTACAGGAGTTACTCGCAGGCGCTGCGACTGGCGGGTTGGAAGCGATCCATTTGTGCGTCGCGCTGGCTGCTGAAGCGACCGTCGGCGGTCTTTCCATACTGCTCTTCGCCGGGACAGTAGTAGAGAGCGGTATGCGGATCGATCCACACACTAATGCCCGGGTCGCCTTTAGGATGAGCCGCTGCGGGTGCAGGCGCCTCGGCGATGCCCAGCGCGACCAGTGCCCTTTCCATCGGCCCCAGCGCGGCCCGTCGCGGCGCGCTCACCGCCGGCCACATCAGCGCCACCAAGGCCAGAAATATGGCCGCTCCCAGATAGACGTCAGCGCGATGAAAACGCAGCTTCACACGCAGGTTCGCAAAGCGCCAGGAGTTAGGGGCGTCGTCGCTGTCGCTCGGGAAGGCGTCGCTCGGGAAAGAGTCGCTCGGGAAAGAATCGTCGCTTGCGGAGAACTGGAGTGGCGGAACGCTCGGGTCTGATCCCTCCGGCGCCAAGTCTTCTCGTGTCAAGTCTCGGAAAGTTTCAGGAGTCCATTCGTTTTGCGCTTCGAATTGGTTTAGCGCCGATTCGTCGAGACTTGAACTGCCGATTGCGGGATCGCGGACGGCTTGCGTCTTTCTCTCTGTCTCTGCCTCCGCGGTTTTTTCCTTTACCGTCTCCTCTGCAACCGGCCAAGCCACAAGGCGGTTGCTCGCGGAAGCGCGCGCTGAAGGCGCAAATGGCCGGCGCTCGCCCGCAAGCGGCGGGACGGTTCTTCGTACGCTTTCGCCAGGTGTGTCGGCGCGAGGTGTACCTGCGCCAGGCGTCCCAGCGCGAGGTTTTTGCCTATCTTGGCCAACCTCGGCCGGGCGTTCCGGCCAGAGGCCCTGCTCCTGGCTCTTCAGCCACATCGAAGCCCAATTGTGCTGTAGGCGTTCTCCCGGACGAAACTGGTCGAGGCTGCAGTTCTGGCAGCGTGATTCTTCTGTCAGCTTCGGAGCGCCACAATGCGGGCAAACGATATTCGGTTCCGGTTCCGGGCTGGCTTCGGATGGCGCTGGCGTTTGCAGAGCCTTTTTCACCTGATCGTTATGTTCCTGAATGGTGAAGGCAGCAGCCAGCAAGCCCTGAAAGGATTGCTCGTCCAGCGTCAGCTCCGAACGTGTCAGATTGGATCGGGTCGAACGCATGCCATTTTGGGGGGGAGAAAGATAGTCCAACTCCCACCATTGTAGTGCAAGTCGGGGCAGTGTGACACGAAGAAAACGGAGGGCTTTTTGGGAGGGATTCCCGTATAGGAGCGCCATTATGGAAGTGCTTCATGAGAATGATCCAACCCATCGCGAAGAAAAGTCGAATCCCTAACTGTAACTCTATGGTTTTAACAGGCCTTCTCGGGAAGCGAAGATTTGGCGAACCGCTTGCTTCTGTTTACGGCGGGTCGCGACCCCAAGAACTGAACTGAAGGAGCGGACGAAAAGCCGAAAAATCAATGATTAACCTGAATGAGATCAAGATAACGCCACGTGACCAGCAAGTGCTACGCCTGCTCGTGCAGGGATGCAGCAACAAGGAAATCGCGAGTCATTTGAACATCAGCCCGCGAACCGTCAAACAGCATCTGCGCACACTGTTTCTGCGCGCAGGGATCAAAGAAGGCCGGAAGCGAGTGAAACTCGCCACCGCCATGTTCATCAAGGAGCAGGTGCAACCATGCAACCCCGTGATCGGCTAACCGCCAAGGAAATTCAAGTCGCGACCCTGGTTTGGCAGGGTCTCACCAACAAAGACATTGCCCGTGTCCTCATCACCAGCGAGCAGGTCGTAAAGAACTACCTGCGCACCGCCTTCGACAAGCTGGGCGTGTGGACGCGGCTCGAACTAGCGCTTTACGTCGCCAGCCACGGCGGAGCGAACTGGCATGCGCAATTGGGCAACGGGCTATTATCGCCGGCAGCCGCAGGCTGGAGCGTAGCTGCAGGCAAGGAAGGCCCTGCCATGGCAGAACCGGAAAGAAAGACGGCGGCTGCGGCCTCCGGTGGGAATCGTTAGAAATTGCGTATCCAGCGGCGCGTGCGCATCGGGCTCTAGGTCTCAGGTCTCGGGTGTAAGGTCTCAGGAAACCCCCTAGACCTGAGACCTTTTGCTCGGCAACGGAAACAGATTTCACACCGCTCGCACTCCTCCGCAGCTCACGCCAACTGCCGGAGTCTGGGCTGTTGGACTAAGCAGCTTATTTTCATAGAAATACAAACCCATCTTCTTCCCGACCTCGAGCCCTTCAAAGACGCCAGTTTATCCCGACCTCGGTACTCGAATTGCTTGCTCACCCCCGGACTCGCTCGTTCCGGCTCATAAAGTTCTGTGCTGGATTCGTTCAACGGGTCATCCTTTCACAACCAGACTGGGGTGGGTATGGCTTACAAAGATATTTTCTGGATGGCCTGCGACTCGACCGAGCCATTGCGCGCCGAATACGGGCCGTTCCATACCCGGGAAGAAGCGGAACTCGAAGCCCGCAAGCTCGGCTTTGGATACCTGCTGCGCTACGAGCACATTCTCGGTCCCAATGAAGAGATCGAAGAAGTGCGCTGCGTCTTCCTCGAACTGCAAAATCAAAATCAAAATGAAAATGAAAATGCGCAGTCCCCGGTCAGGCCAGGAGTCACCTTTCACACCCGGTGTGCCAGTTGCGGTGAGACCGCGACCCACGAGCGCTCGTGGCAGGCGGAAGTCTGGGCCGACATCCACGAATTCGAACACACCCGCCACAAAGTCAGACTCTTCGAGCACGCTCGCGGCGAAGGTCTAAAAGAAATCGCCGACTGGCGCGGCCACGCAGCATAAGCGCAAGAAGCTCGCAGCTCTCAGCCATCAGTTCTCATCTCTCAGCCAAAACCGAGTCACGTAGGGACAGCCGCCCTCGGCTGTCCACCTTTAACTTCTAACAAAACTCTATCTTCAATCCACGAACTGTCTGACCCCCGTTTCTGGGCAAGTGCCAGGATACTCAGCGAGTACGCATTGACCCGCCGTAACTTGGCCCTTACTATGTTTGCGCACAACAAAGATCTGCGCACAACAAAGATCTGCTCACAACAAATGTGTGCTTCTTTGGTCGCCAACCCATGATTGCCAAACGCACCATCGCAAAACCATGATCGGCCAAACCATCTCGCACTACCGCATCGTGGAGAAGTTGGGCGGCGGCGGCATGGGCGTCGTCTACAAGGCCGAGGACACGCGGCTGCATCGCTTCGTCGCCCTCAAGTTCTTGCCGGAGGAAGTTGCCCGTGACCCGCAGGCACTCGCCCGATTCCGGCGCGAAGCCCAAGCCGCGTCCGCACTGAACCATCCCAATATCTGCACGATTTATGACATTGGCGATCAGGACGCCCAGGCGTTCATCGCCATGGAGTTTCTGGACGGTACGACTCTCAAGCACCGCATCGCGGGGCGTCCGCTGGAGACGGAACTGATTCTAGCGCTCGCCGTCGAGATCGCCGACGCGCTCGACGCCGCTCACTCCAAGGGGATCGTCCACCGCGACATCAAGCCCGCCAACATTTTTGTGACCGAGCGCGGGCATGCCAAGATTCTGGATTTCGGGCTAGCGAAGCTTTTTGTGGAACCAGGAGCCCCTGTCGACGCAACCGCTACCACCCTTAGCGACGAGTCCCATCTGACCAGTCCAGGTTCCGCCATTGGAACCGTCGCCTATATGTCGCCCGAGCAGGCGCGTGCCAAGGAACTGGATGCCCGCACCGATCTGTTCTCCTTTGGAACTGTCCTCTATGAGATGACCACCGGCCAATTGCCATTTCGTGGCGACAGTACAGCCACCATTTTCGAAGCGATCTTGAACCGGGCTCCGGTAACTCCGGTGCGTCTGAATCCCGACGTGCCGCCCGAACTGGAACGGATCATCACCCAGGCGCTGGAGAAAGATCGCAACCTGCGCTACCAGCACGCGGCCGATATGCGAACCTCCTTGCAGCGCCTAAAGCGGGATACGGAATCCGGTATGTCCGCGGCCGGGAGGGATACCACCAGCCTGCGCGCACCCGATTCGACGAATCTGTTTGCCGGACCCAGCAAGTACATCGCACTCGTCGCGGTAATTGTTCTAGCCGCAGCAGGCTACTTCTACTTCATCCTCAGCGCAGCCAAAAGGCCCGTCTCTGTGGGGATTACGACCATCCCGCCCGATGCCGTTGTCACCGTCGGGGCCGAGAAGTGTCGCGCACCGTGCGATCTGCCCTTGCGGCCGGGAACGTATGAATTGCGAGCCGAACGCGACGGCTACGAGCCGGTCACACGGCAGGTGTCCATCGCCCGAGATACGAAGTCATTGCCGACGGTAAAGCTCGACCAATCGCCAGTGCCAACCGCCACTCCAACTCCACCCCCGGTTGTAATCGACCAGGGTACCTTGATCGTTCACACCAATGTGGGTGGGGCAGAAGTCTACGTCGATCGCAATCTAAAGGGGCTTACCGACGTCGACAAGAAATTTGAGGGTAAGTTCGACGTAGGTAACCACGAAATCGTTCTGCGCAAACAAGGGTATGCGGATTCGTCGGAACAAATCGAAATTGCCAAGGGAGCAATGTCCATAGTTACATTTAAGCTGGCGGAACAAGCCCAAAAACAGGCATCGCCCGCGCCTGCTTACCTGCTCGTGCAGGCCCCGCCCGGAGCCAGCATTCTTATCGACCAGGAACCTCGCGGGGCAGTTCCCCCGGAAGGCCGGCTGCTGCAGAAAGTGGATCCTGGACGCCACACTATCGAAGCAAAACTGGATGGCTATGAGCCGTGGTCCGGGAGCGCCATCGCAGCATCAGGCAAACAGGTTTCGGTCTCCGCTGAACTCATAGAAATTCCTAAGCCGAAGCCAGTGATTTCCTTCTTCACTCCGAGCGCATCCTCGATCCAGCAAGGCCAGCCGGCGCAATTGAGCTGGCAGACGGAGCATGCCGACGAGGTCTCGATCGACGGTGGCAGCGTCGAAAAGAACGGCTCCAAACAAGTCGAGCCGATCAGTCGAACCACGTACACCTTGATGGCCAAGGGTCCGGGCGGGACCGATTCAAAGCAGGTGACAATCGACGTGATTCCCCCCGCTGCACCAGCGGTGACGGCGCCGGCGACTGCGACAACGACGACTGCGCCAGCGACGACCGCTCCGGCGGCTGAGTCAACGACGACTCCAACTTCCGAGGCAAAGCAGTGCATCGACAGTTTTAAGGCTGCCTACGAACTCAAGAGCATCAACGAATTGACTAAGGTCTGGCCTTCGTTAGCCGGCAACGCTAAAGAAAAGAACGCGCTCGAGGCCTTCTTCAAGTTAACGCAGAAGGTAGTGCTTCAGGAACAGTGTGTTGAACCTCCTTCTATCTCAGGAGATACGGCGCACTATCAGTGCAGTGAGACCGTGACCAACATTAGTAGCGGAAGGGCGCACAGGTTCCAAACGGGGGCCGTTAAATTTGTTTGCAAGAAAACCTCGACCGGCTGGATCGTCGCCAGTAAGGGCGTAAGCAAGTAGAACGTGGCAGGCCAGACTCGGCTCGATCTCACCGGATAGTTGGGTGTGCTATAAGACTGTCGGCACGTTTTACGGGAGGTAATCCATGCAACAGGAGGTTACTAGTTTTCAGCAAGAGTACCTTGCAGAACTTGAGATTGCTGAAACACAACTTCTTGCGCTCGCTGGCGCTGTTCCCGAGGAATCTTACGGTTGGAGCCCCGTTCTCGGCGCGCGGCCGTTCTCAGCGGTCCTGGTACACATCGCCGTGGGGAATCTTCTGCTCTTGTATCGTGCAGGCGTGCGAATACCCCCTGTCACCAACCTCTATGGGTCAATCGAAGGCGAACCGGTCGCGCGTGTTGTGGCAATCATCCGCAAGAATGTTGCCATGGAAGGCACGATCGTCGCAAAATCCGAAGTGGTTGATCTCCTCAGGCGCTCGTTTCAAGCCGTTGCGGAGGCGATGGCGGCAGTTACGCCCGATGACCTTGAGGTCAGAGGGAATTTCTTCGGTAAGCCAGAGGCCGTGCGTAGGCTGTATTTGCGAATGTTAGCGCACTCTCACGAACATATGGGACAAGCCATTGCGTACGTTCGATCTATGGGTTACAAAGTGCCGTGGCCCGATCCACTGAGAGATCTGGATCGTGTAGCGGCCAGTGAAGCGGCACACCAGCTCACCGCCTGAAGGACTGCCTCCCAGAGTTGCACATTCACCTCTTGGCGAGATAGGGGGGCTGCCCCACCTTAGCGCCGCCACGACCGAGGCTGCCCCACCCTTCGGCGGTCCGCCTGTTTCTAAACACCGACGGACGCGGCACGAGTGCCGTGATCGCTTGCCAATAGTGTCGCCATAGCCTGATCGGTAGCAGGTCGAGAGAAAAAGTATCCTTGTACCATCTCGCAATTGAGCTGTTTGAGCAAATTTACATGCTCTTGTGTCTCGGCCCCCTCGGCGACGACCTTCAAGCCGAGACTGTGGGCAAGCATAATGATGATCCGAACGATCTCGCGGCTTTCCGGGTCGCTGTCCATGTGCAAAATAAAGGCTCGGTCGATTTTCAAGGTGTCCACTGGAATCCGGCGCAAGCGGCTGAGTGACGAATACCCAGTGCCAAAATCATCGATGCTCATGCGAACGCCGAGTGCCTTCAATCGCGCCAGTGCGTGTCCAGATTTTTCCGCATCCCCCATGGCGATTGTTTCTATGATTTCGAGTTGCAAGCAGCCGGGAGCAATTCCGGTCTGCTCCAGCGACTTACGGATCTCGCTGGCCAAATCCGGCTGGGCGAACTCCCTAGAACTGACGTTCACGCTCATGGTCAGAGGCGGGTCTGAGGGGAATTCAGACTGCCAGGATCGCAGACGTTGGCAGGCTTCGTGCACCAGTTGCCGATTCATGGGGATGATGAGCCCAATTTCCTCAGCAACCGCAATGAACTCAATCGGTGGAACGATGCCCTCCGGACGTTGCCACCGCGACAGGGCCTCGAAGCCCGTGATCTTGCCAGTTTGCAACGAGACGATGGGCTGGTAGTAAACACGAAATTCCCCCTGGTCGAGGGCTTTGCGCAGGTCCGTCTCCAGCTGCAACCGCTTTACCGCAGTCGCATGCATGGCTGTGTCCGACACTTCGCAATGGGCCTTTCCCGTGCGCTTGGCACGGTACATAGCTATATCCGCGTCTCGCATCAGATCCTCGGCCTGGGTGTGAGGGCTGGTGCTGGAAGCAATTCCGATGCTCGCCGAAATTACTATCTCCTGTTTGTTTACCACAAAGGGGATCGCCAGTTCTCCTTGCACTCGTTCCGCAACGCGCACTGCTTCAATGGGATCTCGTATATCGTCCAAAAGGATGGAGAATTCATCACCGCCGAGTCTGGCCAAGGTGTCGTCGTTGGTAGGCCTCGTAGGTACTTCGGTCATGCGCGGACGCGAGACCGTGTCGGCTCGCCGCACTGAGTTCTTCAATCTTTGCCCGATTTGAATCAGCAGCTCATCCCCCGCCGTGTGTCCCAGACTGTCGTTGATGATCTTGAATTCGTCTACATCAATGAGCAATACCGCGAATTTGTAGTTCGATTGTCTTTTCGAGAGGGTAAGCGCGTGTTGTAACCGGTCCAGAAACAGGGCGCGGTTGGGTAGGTTCGTGAGCCCGTCGTGAAATGCATTGTGTGCCAGCATCTCTTCGGCTCGCTTCCGCTCAGTGATGTCGCGGTTCACGATTACCAGCTTCTCAGCCTGGCCTTTTGCGTTTCGGATCGCGCAGGCGGTCGATTCCAGATAGCGCCAGGAACCGTCTTTGTGGCGTGCCCGGTATTCCACCCGCTCCCCCTGGCCGGTCAGGCGGGCTTTTTCTGCTGCTTGCAATACTCGCGGTCGATCATCGGGATGAATTTGCTCGGTCGAAGAGGTCGCCTTCAGCTCTTCGGGCGAATATCCGAGGACTTTTTGATAGGCAGGGCTGTTGTACAACCGGCGGCCATCGCCGTCAACAAGCGCGATCATATCGGCGGCGTTCTCGCTGATGAGTTGAAAAAGCTGATCTCTCTCCGCCAGCTGGCGTCGAATGCGGTGGAGTTGCAGGTTCTGATAAACCGCGTAGAAGTCGAAAAGTAATACGAGAGCCGCCAGCCCGCGCACCCATTCCCTGAGGTCAAACCAGTACAAAGCGTCGGTCACCGTATTAAACCAGGGGAAAGTGAACGAGATGATCCCCAAGGTTAATGCCAGTGTTACGACAACGGCAAACCCCCACAGCCACCATTCACGACCCTCGATCTGACGTACTTCAATCGGGATCGCCTCGGGGCTACTCGGGCTCACCTGTTGGAATGCTTGCTGATCCATTGCTGTCCCACTATTCTCCGGAAATCTTATGAGCATTCTAATCTGCGGAGTAACTTAGGGGGAGTTACGAAAGTTGGGTCGTCTGTGCAACGCCGGCTCCGACCTATGACAAGCCGTGCCTATCTAACCTACCAGAGCGGTATGAGAATGTGGAGCCAACTTATCACGGTAGCTCGCAGTAGTTAGTCTCGCGTGAAGGCTGAGAATTTGTCCCTGACGGACTGCGGCATAGCTTCCTCCAAACGGCCAGAAAGCCATTCTTGGAGTCTCGAGGTTTGATGCGGAGAGAGGAACTGCAGTCCGAGCCTTCGCTCTTTGGCCCAACAGACTGTTGATTCGAGGATAAACTCAAAGTCCTTGCCCGGCAGAGTGAAATGCAACCGTGCCTCGTCACCAGGTCTGAGTGGGGCCGCGGCAGTAACCGCCATTCCACCCTCGCTGATGTTGACGGTGTGGCCGGGAACCGGCTCCATGGCTGTCCGAAGAATCGACACTGGAACCTCTACCGGGCAGCGGAAATAACGGCGCCTTTCCCTTACAATCAAGCCATAGGCAGCCTTTAGGCTTAAGTCAATTGAAGCCGCGGAGAGCGGTCTCCGTAATAGGAAAGTTGAACCAGCCTTAAATGCTTCCGCGGCTTCGCCCTCGCCATCGCAAACCGTGAATACGATTGCATGTTCATTCGAAGCAGATTCACGTGCCGCTTCCGCGACTGCGCCCGCCTGACTCCCAAGCCGGAAATCAACAACCACAGCCTCGAACTTGGCCCGTTGCAACCGCTCTAGAGCCGAGGGAACATCGGGACATTGTTCTGCGAACAGCGCGAATCGTTGTACTGATTCCGTCAGCTGATCGATCGTGAGCGCATCATTGGACACGACCAAAACTCTTCCGACAAAAGCGGGGGATGGTGAATTCATGTTATTCGCGCCAGATAATCAAGCGGCTCCTCGATCGTTTCGGTTGTCATCTTCACCAGCGTGAGGGTCGCGCGTCGCCGAACGACCAACCTCGCAACCATTGAGAAGCGTACCTGCCAGTTCCAATCTCCAACATCCCCGCAGATTGATAGGCTCAGCACGGCCCAAGTCCCCTAGCAACAGGAGCGCGTCTTTAATGGCCCGCGGCGTCTCTCTGAAGCGGAGTGCCAGGTCGGGTATTTCGACGATCACGAACAACGGGGAGTGTTCGCAGTACACCCCGGACATTCGCCCGTACTCCTCGATCATTCGCCCGTAATCAATGATCGCCTCCGCCAGTTCGAGCAGTTGATAAAACTCCTGAACGGTTAACCGCTGTTTCATCCGCAATGCCCGTTTGAGATGGCCAAGCAGTCGTCGCAAATCGTCTCGACGCATATCCCCGGCCGAGATCGGTACCCCAGACAGTCCTCGGCACTTCGATGGTACGGACGAAAGCGCGATTCATTCCGAGATCGAGCGTCTTGTTCGGATTTCGTAATCACAAGGGGGGCCGACCCACCTTTGCGCTGCCACGACCGAGGCTGCCTCACCCTTGAGCGGCTTTTCGAAGGGGAGGGCACCACGGCCGATGACGTGACCCGGCCGGGTTGCCCCGCCCACTAAAATAATGAGGTGTGTAATAATTACAGTGTAATAATTACATTGTTGTGTCGATTTAACCACACTTGACCCTGAGCGTTATCAATGACTTGCAACCCCGCCGGTTGCCATATCTCGCACTCTGTCATATGTCTCGTGCCCCGGACGCGGCTCAATCTAGCCTTTTCTCTCTTCCGCCATCACCTCCCGGAGCGCCCGGTTGATCCTCGCCTGGTAGCCCCGGCCCGGCTCTTTGAACCAGGCTAGAACGTCGGCATCCAGCCACAGCGTGATCCGCTTCTTGCGGGGCTTGTAGTATCTCCTCCACCCCGGGACCAGATCCAGCGGAAGATTCTCCCCGCCGGCGGAAGCCTGCAATCGGGCAATCTTTCGCCGTTTCTTCGCGGTTTTTGGCTTCTTCATACGTGCTTATATAACTATATGCACAATTAAGCAACCACAAAATGTTCCACGTGAAACATATTGTACATACAATGATTGCGCCGGCATTGGAGGCCCTTGATCGTTTTCTGTAACCCGATGATTCCAATAGAACTGGTACCTGCGGACTTCAGCGACTGAGCTTTGCGGCGGCGGCTTCGTCGAGCAGCCACAACAATTTTCCGTCGGCCGGCTGCACCCGTTGCGAGGGCAGTGGAGGGGTGTTCTTGACCTCCAGAACCTGATGCAGCATGTCGGCTTTGTCGGCGCCGCTGGCCAGGAACACCACCTCGGCGGCGCCATTGAGGACCGGGAAAGTGAAAGTGATGCGGTAAGTGTTGAACTTCGCGACCCGATTGGCGACCACCAGACGCGCCTTTTCATCGAGCGCAGGAGAGTCGGGGAACAGGGACGCGGTGTGGCCATCCGGACCCATGCCGAGCAGAATCAAGTCAAAGCGCGGGAATTCCGCGGGCCGATCTCCGGGCCGGAGTTCGGACCGAAGCCCAAAGAAGCCTCGGAGTTCGGCTTCGTAGTCGGAGGCAGCGGCGGCGGCATCGGGATTTTCGGCCGGCACGCGAAAGACGTTCTCGGCGGGGATAGCAATCTTTGTCAGCAGCGCTTCATTCACCATCCGATAATTGCTTTCGGGATCGATGGGCGGGACGTGACGCTCGTCGCCGAAAAACAGAAAGACGCGGTTCCATGCAAAGTTGGCGTAATTGGCTGCCAGCAGGGAATAGAGAGCTCTTGGAGTCGACCCGCCGGAGAGCGCGACGGCGAATCGGCCCTGGGCGCCGATGGCAGCGCGGCCCACGCGGATGAATTCTTCGGCGGCAGCGCGGAAAAGATCGGCCGCGGTAGCAACGACTTCGATGGAGCGAGTCGAAGGCATGGGAAATTTGTAATTGGTGATTTGTAGTTTGCAATTTAAAAGCCAAACGCAAGTTACAGAATTACCGGATTGCAAAATTACCAATTACAAATTACATATTACAAATTATTTTTCGAAATTTCTCCAGCGCCGCCCATCGCGTTCCATCAGTTCGTCGGACTCTTTCGGGCCCCAGGTATCGGCGGGATAGTTGGGGAAATTACGCGGGGGCAATGCCTTCCAGACATCGAGCACGGGATTGACAATGCACCAACCGGCCTCGACCATGTCGGCGCGCTGAAACAGCGTGGCGTCGCCGATCATGCAGTCATGCAGCAGGCGCTCGTAGCCGGTCGAAGAAGTGACCCCGAAATAGTCGGCGTAGGCGAAATCCATATTCACCTCGCCCAGTTGCATGGTGGTCCCGGGCGTTTTCGCGGCGAAGCGCAGCGAGATGCCTTCTTCCGGCTGAATATGCAGCACGAGTTGGTTGGGCATCATGTTTTCGACCTGGGTTTCGCGGAAGAGCATGAAGGGAGCGCGCCGGAACTGAATCACTACATGGGTATTGCGGCCCGGCAAGCGCTTGCCCGTACGCAGATAGAAGGGAACTCCCGCCCAGCGCCAGTTGTCGATCAGCAGGCGCATAGCGACGAAGGTTTCGGTGCGCGAGTCCGGGGGCACGCCTTCCTCGGAGCGGTAGGCGGGCACGCGCTCGCCGTCCATAATGCCTTCGCCATATTGCCCGCGGACGGTTTTGCTGAGGACATCCTCGTTACTGTAGGGTTGGATGGCATGCAGAATCTTGGCCTGCTCGTCGCGGACTGCGTTGGCCTCGAACGAAATCGGCGGTTCCATTGCGGTGAGAGTGATGAGTTGCATGATGTGGTTGGGCACCATGTCGCGCAGGGCGCCGGCTCCATCGTAGTAGTCGCCGCGCTGCTCGACGCCGACGGTTTCGGCGACGGAAATCTGCACGTGATCAATGTAGCGGCGATTCCAGATAGGCTCGAAAATTCCATTCGCGAAGCGGAGCGCCAAAATGTTCTGAACTGTCTCTTTACCCAGATAGTGATCGATGCGGTAGATCTGGTGTTCAGAGGCGACTTTCAAAACTTGCTGGTTCAGGGCTTTGGCGGAATCGAGATCGTGGCCGAAAGGCTTTTCGATAATCACGCGCCGCCAATGGCTGTTGTCTTCGGTCATCAGGCCGACTTTTGAAAGGCGCTCGACGACGTCGCCAAAGTATTTGGGCGCGGTCGCCATGTAAAAGAAATAGTTGCCGTGCGAGTTATGCTCCCCATCAACCCTGGCCAAAGCTTCTTTCAGCTTGTCATAAGTCGCGGGATCGTCGAAGTTTCCACTTACATAGCTTATGCGGCGGACAAACGATTCCCACAAATCGGCATCGACGGCGCCGGTGGCAAACTGTTTGAAGTCTTGGGTGACCTTCTTGCGCGCGTCTTCATCGCTCATGGGGCTGCGGCCCACGCCGATCACGGCGAACTCCTGCGACAGCAACTGCTGGCTGGCGAGGTTGTAGAGAGCGGGAATCAGCTTGCGGCGCGTCAGGTCGCCGGTAAAGCCGAAGATTACCATGACACACGGATCTGCGGTGCGTCCCACTCGCGGTTTAACTGGTGCTGGCCGAGCATCGATTAGAGCCATCGTCTCCTCGATTGGAACATTTAGTCATTGAATCATTTAGTCATTGAATCATTGAGAGCCGGGCTGACGATTCACTCAGTGATTTAATCTCTCTTACTTCGTCTGTGCTGGCGGTTTGAGTTCGACGTGTCCACCGAACTTCTGCCGCATGGCGGAAAGCATCTTCTCCGCGAAGGTATGATCCTGCCGCGAGCGGAAGCGGGTATACAGAGCCGCCGTCAGCACTTCGGCGGGAACCGCCTCTTCGAGCGCCGCCTGAATCGTCCAACGTCCTTCGCCGGAGTCCTGCACGAAGCCGCTGTATTCCGCGAGCGTCGGATTCTCGAGCAACGCCATCGCGGTCAGATCTAGCAACCATGAACTTACCACGCTGCCGCGCCGCCAGACCTCGGCAATATCGGGCAGGTTGAGATCGTAGCGGATATTTTCGGGAAGTTCTTTGCTGGTCGCGTTCTTGAAAATGTCGAAGCCCTCCGCATAAGCCTGCATCATTCCATATTCGATGCCGTTGTGGACCATCTTGACGAAGTGCCCGGCGCCGGAGGGGCCGCAGTGGATGTATCCGTCTTCGGCAGTACTGGCGGGAGCGCCCGTGACTTTTTCGCGTCCGGGAGTGCGCGGGATGTCGCCGCGTCCCGGCGCCAGCGTTTTGAAGATTGGGTCGAGGCGCTGGACGGCTTCTTTCGGGCCGCCGATCATCATGCAGTATCCGCGGTCGAGCCCCCAAACGCCGCCGCTGGTGCCGACATCGACGTAGTGCACGCCTTTGCCGGCGCATATCTTGGCGCGGCGGACATCATCTTTGAAATACGAGTTGCCGCCGTCGATGATGGTGTCGCCCGGCTGCATGCTTCCGAGCAGAGATTGCACCGTTTTTTCCGTGGCGTCACCGGATGGCACCATGATCCAGGCGGCGCGCGGAGGAGTCAGCTGGCTAACCAGATCGTCGAGCGAAGAGGAGGCTACCGCACCTTCGCCGGCGAGACCCTTGACGGCAGCGGGGCTGAGATCGGAAACCACCAGCGTGTGGCCGCCGCGCATCAGGCGTCGCGTCATATTGGCGCCCATGCGGCCTAAACCTACCATTCCGAGTTGCATTCGTGCTCCTTGAACTGTCGATTCCCTCAGAGGACCAAACAGTTTGCTGAAAAAGGCGGTGGAGCGCCGCAGTCGCTCCCTCAGCGGCTAAAGCCGGCACTGAAAATAAGGCCTTTATCGCAGCGGTAAACCGCTGCGCCACCCAAAGGCAAGACCAAAAGCGAGTTTTTCCGCAAGCTGTGAAACCATGCTCCTTCGAAGGCAGTTATAAGACAACTTTCACACAAGCTGCTTCACCATTTCTGCGAGCTTCGTGAGTCCTGCCTTCACATCGCTCGCGAGATGCACGCGTAGCGCCCGGCGTTTGCGGTCGGCGAGAACCTGGAAGTCCCCGCGAGCTTGCGCCGCTTTCACCACTCCGAAAGTGTACTTCTGTCCGGGGACGGGCAAGTCCTGGGCGTCGTCGCAGGTGATTTGCAGGAACACGCCGCTGTTGGGGCCGCCTTTATAAGCTTGTCCCGTGGAATGCAGGAAACGCGGTCCGAAGCCGAGGACCGTGGCCACGCGTTTGCGATCGCGCACGGTCATGCGCAGAGCTTGCAGCAAAGCTTCGTGCTCCGCATTCATTTCGACATAAGCAAGCAGGGCGAAATAGTCGCCTCCACCCAGACGCGCCAGATGCGCGCGCAGGTAATTCCTGAGTTGACCATCGGATGAAGGTCCAGAGGCCGCAGCTTTCGCGAGCTCGGCGGCGTTCATGTCGTCGGTGAAAAGTTTGAAGCCCGCTTCTTCAACGATTGGTTTTTCGGGCGGGAGCGAGCCCTTGCTCTCGTACTCTGAAGTCAGTTGTTTGGTTACGATTTTACTGGCTTCGACGTCGGGCTGATTGAAGGCGTTGATCCCGAGGATCGAGCCCGCAACTGCGGTAGCGATTTCCCAGCGGAAGAATTCCTGTCCCAGACTGTAGGTGTCGGAGACGGCGATGTGCACTACGGGATTTCCGGCTTTTTCGAGTGCTACGACCTTGGCATCCTCGGCGGCGCTGGACGCGCCGTCCAAACGAAGGTAGGCGAAGAGGCGGTCACCTCCATAAACTTCCGGCCCACCGAGTTGTTCACGGTCGACTGGGATGATGCCCTTGCCGAGCTTGCCGGTGGATTCCGCGATCAACTGCTCGAGCCATGCGCCGAGGTCGGCGATTCCGGGCGAGGTGATGATGGTTATCTTGTCGCGGCCCAGCTTCGCCGCGCTTCCCATAATCAGGCCGAGCATGACTCCCGGATTCTGTTCTACGGGAACCGACGGCTTGCAGGCTTCGACCATTTCCTTTGTGCGCTGCAGGAACCTGCCGGTGTCGAGGCCGATGGCTGCCGCGGGAACCATGCCGAAGTTTGAAAGCGCGGAGTAGCGCCCGCCGATCGATGGCAGGCCATAGAAAATGTTGCGGAAATGGTCGCGTTCGGCGACCTGCTGCAGCTTTGAGCCAGGGTCGGTGATGGCAATAAAGTGGCTGCCTGCTTGGTCCGCACCAACCGTCTGTTGCACGCGCTCGAAGAAATACTGCTTGTAGATGTTGGGCTCGAGGGTGCTCCCGGACTTGCTGGAAACGATGAAGAGCGTGGTGGCGAGATTCACCTTTTTGTCGACGCTCCTGATTTGCGCCGGGTCGGTCGAGTCGAGTATGTGCAGGCGCGGAAAACCGGGAGTTTGCGGGTAGGTCAGCGCGAGCACTTCGGGACAAAGGCTTGAGCCGCCCATGCCGAGTAAAAGAATGTCAGAGAAGCCGGCGCTCTTGACCTCGTTGGCTAGGTCGTTCAGTTTAGCGGCGCCGGCGAGTTGTTCGCCGGTGATATCGAGCCATCCTAACCACTGGGCCTCGTCTTCATTGGTCCAGAGGGAGGCATCGTGCTGCCAAAGGCGTCTTACTTTTCCTGCAGCTCGCCAGTCGTCAAGGTTTTTTTTTACTGCGGCATCGAGATCGGCGGGAACGGACGCGCTCTGCGGATTGATCTGCGGCGTGCTGGATCGCTTTGTGTTTTTTTCGACCGTGGCCAGCAGCCCATCGAAGGCGTCGGCAAATAACTTCACGCCGTCGGTGGTTAGCTTGTCGGTCACGTCTTTCATGACAATGCCGACCGCGGCAAGATCGGCCATTGTTTTCCGGGCAGCGTCGAGGTTTTCGGTCAGACTCTGGCGCGGCTTGCCGTGATCGCGGAAAGCATCAAGGGTTGCGGGAGGAACGGTGTTGACGGTGTCAGGGCCGATCAATTCTTCGACGTAGAGCACGTCACGGTAATTCGGATTCTTGGTGCTGGTGCTAGCCCACAGCACGCGCTGCGTCTGGGCACCCTTGGCGGCCAGCGCTTTCCAGCGCGGAGAAGAAAAGATGCGCTGGTAGGCTTCATACGTCAGCTTGCCGTTCGCGATCGCGACTTTTCCGAGAATCCCTTGCAACTTCGCTTTGCTCGCCGCGTCTGTTTCTTTTTTCAGTTGGTCGCCGACGAGTGAGTCGACCAGCGAATCAATGCGGCTGATGAAGAAGCTGGCTACGCTCGCCAGTTTGCTTACGTCGCCGCCGGATGCAGCGAACTTTTCCACTCCATCAATGAAGGCCGCCGCGACTTCCTCATATACGGGCTGCGCGAAGAGAAGGGTTACGTTGACGTTGATGCCTTCACTGATGAGCTGGCGAAACGCGGGGATGCCCGCGGCGGTGCCCGGGACCTTGATCATCACGTTATCGCGGGCTACGCTCTTCCAGAGGCGGCGCGCCTCGTCGACCGTGCCCTTGGTGTCGTTTGCGAGGTAGGGGGAGACTTCGAGGCTCACGTAGCCGTCGCGCTTCCTGGTGCTCATGTAAACCGGAGCCAGAATGTCCGCCGCGTCCTGAATGTCGCGGATCGCCAGCAGTTCATAGCGGCCCTTGGCGTCCAGGTCGGTACGGCCGGCGAGCGAGTCGAGAAAATCCTGGTACTGTCCGCCGGCTATTGCCTTCTCAAAAATCGAGGGATTGGAAGTCATTCCGCGCAGGCCGTCTTCGGTGATCAGACGTTGCAGTTCGCCGCTCTTCATCAGGTCGCGTCGAATGTAGTCGAGCCAGACCGACTGGCCGAACGTCTGCAGCTGGGTGAGAGGATTGGCGGCTTTTGCGGTTTCGAGTGTGCCTACTGGATTCATAATCATCTCCTAACACGAGGGCATTGAATCATTGAGTCATGGAACGATTGAGTCATTGAATCAATACCGTAATGCGTCATTTTCCCAGTTGTTCGCGCGCTGCCTGAATTACGGCTTCGGACGTGAAGCCGAATTTCTTTTGCAAGTCCTTCAACGGCGCGGACGCTCCAAAAGTGTGCATGCCTATGATGCGTCCTTTCGCTCCCGTGTATTGGGCCCAGCCGAAGGTCGAAGCCATTTCGACTGCAACCCGCGCGGTCAGCTCGGGAGGAAGCACCTGGTCGCGGTAACTCTGGTCCTGATGTTCGAACAAATCCCACGACGGCATGCTGACGACGCGCGCCCGGATGCCTTCGGCCTTCAGTTTTTCGTAGGCATCGAGGCAGAGGTAGACCTCGCTGCCCGTAGCCATCAAAATGACCTGCGGTTTGCCACCTTCAGCGTCGGCGAGGATGTAAGCTCCGCGAGCGACGCCGGCGGCGGACGCGTACTCTGTGCGATCGTTCGTGCGATCGAAGGTCGGGACGGCCTGGCGCGTGAGGACCAATGCTACCGGCTCTTTCCGCAGGGTCATGATTATTTTCCACGCCTCGACTACTTCGTTGGCGTCGGCGGGACGAAGAGTGACGAGCCCGGGAACCGCGCGCAGCGTGGCCAGTTGCTCGATGGGCTGATGAGTGGGTCCATCTTCGCCGAGACCAATGGAGTCGTGGGTGAAGATCCAGACGGAGGGAACCTCCATGATGGCCGACAGCCGGATCGGCATCTTCATGTAGTCGCTGAAGATCAGGAAGGTCGAACCGTAGGCGCGGATGTTTGACAGCATCATGCCGTTAACGATCGCGCCCATGGCATGCTCGCGAATGCCGAAGTGGAAGTTGCGCGCATTGTAATTGCCGGCTTCAAAATCGCCGGCGGTGTCGAAGGTGAGCCGGGTTTTGGTCGATGGATACAGATCGGCTGAACCACCCATCAGCCAGGGATGATTCTTAGCAATGGCGTTGAGGACTTTGGACGATGAATCGCGGGTTGCGATTCCCTTCGGATCGGGCGCAAAAGTGGGGAGTTCCTTATCCCATCCGTCGGGAGCCTGGTGACGTTGCATGCGATCGTATTGCGCCGCTAAATCGGGATACTGCGCGCTGTATTTCGCGAATAGCTCGTTCCACTGGCCACTCAGCTGCCGTCCGCGTTTGCCCATAACGTCGCGGAAGTTTTCACGTACTCCGTCGGGGACCAGAAACTTGGCGTCTTCGGGCCATCCGTAGAAACGTTTGGTCAGCTTAACTTCTTCTTCGCCGAGCGCCTCGCCATGGGCTTCTTTTGTGTCCTGGCGGTTTGGCGAACCGTAGCCGATGTGGCTGTCCACGATGATGAGTTTCGGGCGATCATTCACCTTGAGCGCATGGCTGTAGGCGTCGGCCAGCGCGACCAGATCGTTGGCGTCGGGGAGGTGCTGGACATCCCAGCCATAGGCGGCGAAGCGGGCGGGCACATTTTCGTCGTAGGCAAGATCCGTATTGCCCTCGATGGTGATGTGGTTGTTGTCGTAAATCCAGCACAGGTTGGAAAGTTTGAGATGGCCGGCGATCGATGCAGCTTCGGAAGAAATTCCTTCCATCATGTCGCCGTCGCCGCAAAATGCCCAGATGTTGTAGTTGAAGACCTCGAATCCGGTGCGATTGAAGTAGGAAGCCAGCCAGCGCTCAGCGATGGCCATACCAACGCTATTGGCGACCCCTTGACCGAGCGGGCCGGTGGTGGCCTCGACGCCCGTGGTCAAGCCGTATTCGGGGTGCCCGGGCGTTTTACTACCCAGTTGACGGAAATTCTTGATCTCGTCAAGCGATAGCGCTGGCGTTGCCAGAATCTTGCCGTCCGGACTTACCTCGCGCACGCCGGCAAGGTGGATGAGCGAATAGAGCAGCATGGAGGCGTGTCCATTGGAGAGCACGAAGCGGTCGCGGTTTGGCCAGATGGGATCTTCCGGGTCATAGCGTAGAAACTGCTGCCAGAGACAGTAGACGACTGGAGCCAGCGCCATCGGCGCCCCGGGATGGCCCGAGTTCGCCTTCTGCACCGCATCCATCGAGAGCGTGCGAATCGTGTTGATACACAACTGATCGAGCTGCGTACCGGTGGTGGCGACCGACTGGTCACTGACTGCCATCAAGTCTCTCCTAGCCGAATTGGATGGTACCGCCCACTTAAAATTTAGATGAACCCATCCCAAAATAGATACAACGGATACCCAAGTTTACATCCAAGCTGACAACTTGGAAAAACGAGACGAGGCACGAAAGGACTGGGCTCCGATTTTACACGGAGCAGAATTGGTGGGGAGTTTGATGAGGTTTGGCTCGTCCTGATTGCAGTAGACGAGGCTCGCCGGCGGCTGCATGGGCCGCCGATTTCAGGTATGAAAAGTTTTATCCTGGCTGACCCTGTGTTGCAGGGTAGACGCCAACTCATCCACGTCTGTGGCGGAAAGGTTCATTACTTCAGCCTCCAGCATTGGGATACGGTTGGTTCCGACCGCGTCCCGCCGGACCTGGATCATCAGAGCCTGCAGTGCCTGGGGATCATATTTTTGCGGTGTCATGCGGATCAATTCCTGGAGCGCAACTCCGACTGACAGGCGTTGGCGGTAGGGACGTTCGCTGGTCATGGCGTCAAAGGTCTCGGCCAGAGCCACGATTCGTACCGCTTGCGGTATTTCATTCCCATGCAAGCCATCCGGGTATCCCGACCCGTCTGCACGCTCATGGTGCCAGCGCACAATCTCCGGAATCTGCGGCCAGGGAAACTGTACGTGGCTGACGATCTGATGCCCAATAACGGTGTGGTCCCGCATATCGCGGGATTCTTCCGCGTCCAGCTGCGAAGCTTTTCCGAGCAACCGCTTATCCACGGCAACCATGCCAATATCGTGCAGATAAGCCGCCGACCGCAATGACGCAACGTCGGCTGGGCCCATGCTGAGCGCTTCGCCAATGGCCTGGGAGTAGCGGCCTACCCGCAGCGAGTGTCCATGAATGTTGACGTGTTTGACGTCGATGGCAGTGGCGAAAGCTTCGAGCGCGTTGTCGTAGAATCCGTGCAGTGAGGCCAACAGGCGCAGGTTTTCGGCAACCCGTTGTGCCAGGGTCTGGGCGAGCGTGTGATTCTGTATGGCCAGCGCCACGTAATGGCTCAGCATTTTGAAAGCGTCGAGCGCGTCCTCTTCATAGACCGCGTCGCCGAGACGGCGTCCGAGGGCGACTACACCGGCGAGCTTTCCCCGGACTTTCAGCGGGCAAATGCACTTGAACAGTTCGGGCGCAACATTGCCCATCGAACTCAGAAAGACATCGTAGGTGGAACCATTGAGCAGCACCGGACCGGGGGCTGCGGTCAGGGTGTGAACGTGGCGCGGAAGCAGTGGAATGACCGACGGTTCGGGCAGTAGCGCGAATCCCTGGGCATCGACCGAGGTCAGCATGGAAGGCCGTTCGCCGAATGAAAACAAAACGGCCTCGCGCGCACCAGCCGCTTCCATAATGGCGGTCACCATGGTGCGAGCGGTTTGGCGGAAATCGCGGTCCGCCGTAAGTTCGGGCCCCAAATCCGCCAGCGCTTCGAAGGTCCTTAAAAACTTCCTGAGATCGGTTCCCTGCAAATCCGATTGCGGAGGTGCGAGAAACCAGAGCCCCATCAGGGTAGCATCGCCTCGGCAGCCGGATTGTTAGTTAGTTTGGTGCAACGGAGCATCGGGCCACCGGGCCATCTTTACCTGCCTGAACCTGCGATCACCCGATCCTCCGATGGCTTCCCCTCACGGCGAACCGTGATTGCAATCACTGCGCCTCATTAGGGCTGAGTAGTAAGAATGAAAATGAATTAGTGTCGTGCGTCGCCAGGAGCCCTTCCTGGTCAACGGCGCACTCGAGGAGGAGCAGCGGAGCGCGTCGGCGGCAGAATGCGATAAGCGCAGTTCAATCGAGAGGAGGATCTCGATGAACCGGAAAATATTTACTGCACTGGTGCTGATTCTGGTTTCTTGCGGTCTTTTTTGCGGTTTGGCCCTATCCCAAACGGGTATCAAGAAAAAAAGGCCACTTCCCTATGAGTACGGCCGGGTTGTCATCGACAATTATTCCGAGAAAGCGAACCTTGCGCCGGTCGTCTTTGAACATTGGATCCACCGCAGCATGTTCACCTGCCGAGTGTGTCACGTGGACATCGGTTTTGCGATGAAGGCAAACGGCACAGACATCAAGGCAGCGGACAACGCGCGCGGTTATTACTGCGGCACCTGTCACAACGGCAAGATGGTCGTCGACGGAAAAAACGTCTTCCAAGCCTGCTCCAGAAAAGTGAACGTGGAAGACGAGAAGAGATGCGAACGCTGCCACTCCTATGGACAGAAAGTCGCCTCCGATTTCGACTTCTTCCAATTCAGCCAACCGCTTCCGAAAGAGCGTTTCGGCAACGGCTTGGATTGGGAAAAATCGGAGGAACTGGGCCTCATCAAGCCGGCCAGTTTTCTGCCGGGCGTGTCGACGCCAAAAAATTCCCTCGTCGTGCAGAAAGACTTTGCTCTCAGTCCCAAGGTTGAGGGAATGCCTGACATTATCTTCTCGCACAAGAAACATACAGTCTGGAACGGATGCGAACTCTGCCACCCGGATATATTCATGGGCGTAAAACGAGGTACGGTGAAGTACTCGATGGTGGATATATCGCAGGGGAAGTCGTGTGGCGCGTGTCATACCACGGTGGCATTTCCTTTGACAGATTGCCAGCGCTGCCATTCCAAACCGGTACAACCCTGAGGAGAGAGGTCGATGGCCTTTGAGGCGAAGTTCTTTAAAGCGAGGTTCTGGGCAGAGTGCCCGGCAAAGTTCGAGACGCGGCTTAAGAGAACGATCATTACGGTACTGTTATTCCTGGGGCTCGCCGGCTTATGCGGTGTGCGTGCTGTCGGCGGGCCCTCCGCTTCTGCCTCACAGGCGGACGCGGCGCAAGAGTCTTGGCGAACGGAGTTCTATAACATTTGCGGGAAGACTGAGGATGCCATGACTTTCTCGCAGGAGGAACTCACGGATCTTATTCGGAGATGCGATAGTCTCCAGCCGCAAATTGAAAAGCTCGACGAATCGCGGAAAAAGGTCTACCTGGAACGACTGCGAAAGTGCCGAGGTCTTTATGCCTACGTCCTCGATGCAAAAAGGAAAGAAAAGAAATGAAAGCGGGCTTCTCCTGCTCGTGCTGGCCTGCGAAGTTTTACTTCTAGCGCATAGCGCGTCCGCCCAAATTTACTTACCCCAACGTGCGCCGGAACCGTCCGAGTATGGCAAGGTGATTCTTGACAACTACACTGGAGCGGAGCCCGGCTCCGTCGTATTTGATCATTGGCTGCACCGGTCCATGTTTACTTGCCGGGTTTGCCATGTCGATGTGGGCTTTGCCATGCAGGCGAAGGCCACCGGCATCAATGCGAAGACGAACAGGGAAGGTTTCCATTGCGGCGCCTGCCATGATGGGAAGAGGGTGTTCGAGGGAAAAACCATCTTCGCCGCGTGCTCCGATGCCTTTAACTCCAATGACAGGCGGTGCGACAGGTGCCATTCACTGGGCAAAAAGGGCGTAAGGAAATATGGGTACAAGGAGTTTACTGCGAAATTCCCAAAGGGTATTTACGGCGTCAATTGGGAGGAAGCGGAGAAATCCAGGATCATCAAACCCGTCGATTTTGTTGAAGGTCTGTCGGTCAAAACGGCGAAGATGCAGAATCGGAAGGATTTTTCCGTTGAAGCAGCTTACCCGTGGGTCGAACCGATTGACTTCTCTCATGAGAAGCATGCCATCTGGAACGGCTGTGAACTGTGCCATCCCGAAATATTCCCGACCGCCCAGAAAGGCACGATGCGCTTTTCGATGTTTTCTAACATTGAAGGCAAATACTGCGGCGCCTGCCATGGAAAGGTGGCTTTCCCACTCAACAACTGCCAGGCGTGTCACCCTCGGGGGCCGCTCTGGGCGCCATAACCGGCAGGGGATTGGGGAATTCTGCCGGCCATGCTGGTATTCAATTCGAACTAGAGACCACACCACATCTCGCCTTGACAGGCGTGTAGAGTTGGCTCATACTTCGCCAAATCGCCCACGCCGCTTGCGTTCTACCGGTTTTGTCCGGCAACTTACCAGCCCGAGAGAGATCTGTGGTTGTACCTCAGTCCAAGCCGTTTCGCTCCGGGAAAATGAGCCATTCTGAGCGCGATTCTTCGCCGCAGGTTTCGTCTGACCGCTCCGGCAACATGCCTGGCAACATCTCTTGGAATCCTGGCGAGAGCGCCGCTCTGTCCTCTCTGAAGGAGTTGATCGCGGCCGGGGACAACCGCCTGGACCCGATGCTAGGGACCATCGCGGATGCAGCCCGGCGACTGACGGGCGCCTCCGGAGCCGCGCTGGCAATGTGGAAGGAAGGCGCGATGGTGTGCCGCGCGCGCAGTGGCGAGACCGCTCCGGCCCTCGGTGCGCAGCTGAGCGCGAACAGGGGAATCTCGGGGGAGTGTTTGCGCACCGGGAAGATTCAGCATTGCACAGATACTGAAAACGATCCGCTGGTCGATGTGGAAGTCTGTCGTAGCCTCGGTTTGCGCTCGATGGCCGTCTTGCCGATTCAAGGCTGGCGCGGGATCAACGGAATTCTCGAAGTTTTTTCCACCCAGCCCGCAGCGTTTACCGGACCGCATATTGCGCTGCTGGAGCAACTCGCGGCGCTGGCGGAACGGGCACGGGCAACCCAACCCTATGATGCGTCGCCGGCTGCGCCGAAGCCTCCGTCCGCGATGGAGAAGGCACGCCCCTCGGGCTTGCTGCCGGCATCAGATCGTGTCGGGGATGTGGTTCTAGCTTTCATTGGATTTGGATCTGGAAGTCGATCGCGAGCATTGGTTTTGGGGGCCATTGGCCTCGTGGCGATCTCGCTGCTTGCCCTGGTGATCTGGCTGGGGTGGAGCGGTGCGGATGAGGCTGACAAGTCGCATGCTGGGATGCCAGCTTCTGTCGACGTCGCCAGCGCCAATACCGTAACCGCGCGTCGTCTCGACCAGCATCCTTCCGACAGTGACCAGGTCTGGGGAGCGAATCCCGGTGGCGAAAAGCTATTTTCATCCCGCGGGAAGCCTTCCGCGGGAGCTCCCGTGAAGTTCGCCGCAAAGGTGGATGTGCTCGGGAGCAAGAAGACTCCGGCGGGGCGATCGCCGTTACTCGCCGATTTTGCTGGCAAAGTTGTTGGGGACGCATCTATCGCGCCCAACTCGCAGACTGGCTCGCCGACGGACTTGCACACTGACTCGCAGCGCATTGAATCGCAGCCCAGTGAAGCGCGGCCGACAGACCTGCGATCGAATGACTTGGGATCCAGCGACTCGCATTCCGGTGAAGCGGTTTCGGCCGAGCTGCCGTCGATGCCAGCAAGCTTGACGAACCCGTCGTCTCTTAACACCGTTCTCTCCGCAAAAGCGTCTTTGCCCGGTCTCTCTGCGCCGGTGTCTACAGGGGTTTCCGGCGGGCAACTCGTATACCGTGTTGCGCCAGTTTATCCCGTCCAGGCCCGTCAACTACGCCAGCAGGGCACCGTCATTCTGACCGCAATGCTCAAGGAGGATGGAACGGTAAGCGACATCAAAGTTGTCGAAGGCCCGCCGGTGTTTGTCCCATCCGCTGTGGAGGCGGTTAAGCACTGGCGGTACAAGCCTTATGAACTCGACGGAAAGCCGGTGAAGAACGAGATCAGGATTGCGGTTGACTTCAAGTTCCCCGAATCAAATCATTGAGACATTGACTCATTGACTCATTGAGACATTGAATCATTGGAACTTCGACTCGAAACAATGATCCGATGACTCAATGATTCAATGGCTAAATGATTCACACGCCGACGGGGAATGGCTTGCTGTGGGTTTCCGAGCCTACCGAGAGGCCGGCGAACCGCCCCTGCAGCAGTGACATCAGACCCGTGACCCAATAACCAATCACGAACAATAGCAGGAAGGGAACGGTGAAGTAATTCTCATTGTCGACGGCGTAAACGATCGCCAGCGCGAAGTAAGTTCCGATCAAAAGTTCGATCCATGGAACCCATCCCAGGCGCTTGCGGTATTTCTTTGCGCCGACCTTGTCCTTTTTTGATTCGACGCGGTACTTCGGAGTGCGAGCGAAAGCGGTCTGTTTGCCGACCAGCGCCTCCAACACGGCGCGCGTATTGGTGATCGTCAGACCGATTCCGAGAGACATCAACAGTGGCAGGTAGAGCAGTGACCGCAGCCAGCTTTTCGGAAACAATTCCTTCTGCGAAACCAAATAGAAGCTGGAGATCGAGAAGGTCGAAGCCATGAACAGGGGCAGGTCGATGTAGAGCATCTGGAACCATCCCTGGTAGAAGCGAATGATCATGGCGGGCATCAGCAAGACCGAGAGCACGATCATCAGGGGATAGCTCAGGTTGGCCGTGAGGTGATACCAGGCTTCGATTTTCACCGACCGCGGCACGTCGCTCTTTAATACCCGGGGAAGTATTTTCTTCGAGACCTGGATCAAACCCTTGGCCCAGCGCGCCTGCTGCGTCTTGAAAGCGGTCATTTCGACCGGCAACTCGGCCGGACACTCGACATCCTGCAGATAAATAAACTTCCATCCTTCGAGCTGTGCGCGATAGGAAAGGTCGGTGTCTTCGGTGAGCGTGTCATGCTCCCAGCCGCCGGCTTCGTCAATGGCCGAGCGTCGCCACATGCCGGCCGTACCGTTGAAATTAAAGAAAGCGCCGCTGCGGGACCGTCCCGAATGTTCGAGCACGAAGTGGCCGTCGAGCAGAATGGCTTCGACTTCGGTCAGCAGTGAGTAGTGGCGGTTGATGTGCGTCCAGCGGGTTTGCACCATGCCGACTTTGGGGTCGGTGAAGTGATGAATACATTGCAGCAGAAAGTCGGGCGGGGGAACGAAATCGGCGTCAAAGATGGCAACGAATTCTCCCTTTGCGGTTTTCAATCCTTCCGCCAAAGCGCCTGCTTTGTAGCCCTCGCGATGGTCGCGGTGCAGGTATTTGACGGGATGTCCCAGGGCGGCGTAGCGATCGACTAAAAGGCAAGCGACTTCCACGGTTTCGTCGGTCGAATCGTCGAGCAACTGGATGTCGAGTTTTTCTTTTGGATAGTCGAGCCGGCAGACGGCGTCGAGCAGGCGATCCACCACGTATTGCTCATTAAAAATTGGGAGCTGCACGGTGATGCGGGGCAGATCATCCGGAAGGAAATGAGCCGGGGGTTCCGTGGTCTTGTTCTTTTTGTGCTTGTAATAAAGATAGACCATCCAGTAGCGGTGCCCGCCGTAGGCTGCCAGGATGATGAGGACAATGAAATAAGGAATCAGCAGCGCCAGATCAAAGGCATTGACCTGGTACAGACCCTGAAAAGTTTTATCCAGAAAATGCTGGCGCAGGTAGGCTCCCAAGCCTTTGGAGGCGAAGATTACGACCATGGCCAGCGGGGAAGTGAGCGTCAGGTGCATGAAGTCAGCAGAGCCGTGAGACAAGAGTGATGGTGGCAGCCTTAGAATTGTACCTGATTGTCGTTGGCCGGCGGTCGTTAGTCGTTAAATCGCGAACGACCAACGACTAACGACGAGCGACCGGTTACCGCCACTCTTCGCCGACCGCACTCAGCTTCAGCTCGATCTTCTGATTGGAACCCTCCTCCACTTTCACCGCCGTGCCATTGGCCTCCTGCGATTTAAGAAAGTCGGCGTCGCGCCACACCCCATCTTCCAGATCCTGCCAGGCATAGACCGTGTAGCCCCCCGGAGCCAGCCCGCGAATCGTAAAGCGGCCATGCTGATCGCTCGATCCGATGCCGAAGCGATCAAAAAGCTTGCGATATTTTTCTTCGGGCACGGCTATCACTGTGGCATTAGGCACCGGATGATCGTTATCCACATCCTTTTCTTTTTCGACCACCGCGCCCTCGATGATCCCTCCCTTGGCGCTGACGACCACGTCAATCGTCGCGGGCCCGCTAACCGCGAATCCAGTCGTTACATCTCGACCGCCGAGGGTTACCGATTTCAAGTAGAAATTGCTCTGAGGGTCGCTCCCGAATAGTTGCACGATATAGTTGCCGGGACTCACCGTCTTCCACTCAAAGTTGCCAAGCCGGTCAATCGGCGCGTTGGTCCCAAAAAATTCCTGAAAGAAAAAGGAATCCGGATCATCCGCCGATTCCCGGCCCAGGTTGAGCGAGCCCTGCGGGAGATCACCGGCCGCTCTGCCCTCTACGTGAAGATGACCGGAGAGCGTGAAAGAAGGCAGAGGTGCCAGCTTCGTGCCATCTACGTCGGCGGCGACGACGTTGATATCCCGATGTGCGGTGAGCGGCTGCGAATCGGTGCCGGCCGAGGCCATCAATACGTACGATCCCGGACCTACCCCCCTCACCTCGAACTGACCGTCCGCTCCGGCCTCGCTCGACCGGATGATGTCGCCAGCCTTGGAGAGCACTTCTACGACAGGCTTCTGGCCGGCGGGGACGCCCGTCACAATTCCGCGAACGCGATAGGTTCGCGCCGGCACCAGCATCAGGTTGACCGGCATCTCATCGCCCGCCTTAAGCGTCACAGCCGATGCCTGCAAGGCATCGTAGGCGCCTGGATAATAAGTGGTGACGTAGCGTGTATCAGGCTGGCTGTCATTCTTGTTGTCTTTGTTATCGGGCGTCTGCGATTTCTCTCCCTGCCGTTCGTAGTCGCGGAAGTCCGGAGGCGGTATAGCCACAATCCAATATTGACCGGGAAACAAACCAGAGAGACGGTATTCGCCCAGATCGTTCGTCGACCCGGACCCAACGCTTTCCCGCGTTGCTTTCCCTGCTTTTTTCTTTTGCGCGATCACATTGACACCGGACATCGGGTCGCCGTCTTCATCCGTGATGCGGCCGCTGATAACCGCCGTCGGCAACATTCGAAACAGCAGGTCTTCCACCGACTGCCCGGCCTGGACCGTGAAAACGTTGGTGTCTGCTTTTTGTCCGCGCTCATTTACGCCGACGAATCCGGTTCTCTCGATAAATATCCGGTAACGCTCGGGCACGACATTGTCAACGCGGAAATGGCCGTCGGCGTCGGTGGAGGCGGTGTAGTTTCCGCCTTCTTTCTGGTTTTCCGCGACGATTTGAACCAGCACTTTCTTGAGCGGCTGGCTGCCTGGTTCCTGCACCACTGTGCCTGCAATGGAGGATGCGCTTGCCGCGGATGTGGACTGCTGCGCGCTCGCGAACAAAGCGGCGCCGAGAAAGAAAAAAACGACGAGGAGTGAGCGCATCATCGATGTCGAGGGAAATAGACTCAGACTGTCATCCTGAGCGAAGCGAAGGACCCATGTATTGGCTGCGGAATGCATAGGTCTTTCGCTCCCCCACCCCAGCAGGCCAAAACCGGGCCTGCCGGGGACCCCGGTTCGCTCAAGATGACAGATCAAACTTAATGCCCAAATAGATGACGACTCCAAGGGAACGTGTCGCCTAGCAATTCAATTCAGAAAATATTGCCGGTACAATGTGTCGCGCTGCGCTGGACGGAAGCCCGCATCGCGTATGATGCGCCGCAATTCTTCTTCGGTTGTGCAGTTGGTCACGCCGGCGGCACGCACGACGTTCTCTTCCAGCATCACCGAGCCTACGTCATTGCCGCCGAAGCGCAAGCCCATCTGGCAGACTTTCAATCCTTGGGTTACCCAACTGGACTGCACGTTCAGAAAGTTCGATAGATAAAGCCGCGAAATTGCCAGGACTTTCAAATACTCAACCGCCGTCGCCTCATCCCAGTGGCGTCCGCCGAGCGCGGTGTTGGCCGGCTGAAAACTCCACGGGATGAACGCGGTAAATCCTCCCGTCTCCTGCTGCAAATCGTACAGACACTGAAAGTGGTTGATGCGATGTTCGACGGACTCGCCGACGCCAAACATCATGGTCGCGGTGGTGCGCATGCCGAGCTCGTGCGCGGTGCGATGCACCAGTAGCCAATCCGCGGTCAGGCATTTCAAGCGCGCGATTTTGTATCGGACTTCATCGTCGAGAATCTCAGCGCCGCCGCCCGGGATCGAATCCAGGCCCGAGTCGCGCAGCCGCGCAATCGTATCGCGGATGCTGAGACTGCTGTACTCGGCAATCGCCAGAATTTCCGACGCGGAGTAGCAATGGAGGTGAACCTTCGGGAAGCGCTGCTTGATGCCGCTCAACATCTTTTCGTGCCAGTCGATCTTGAGATCGGGATGCAGGCCTCCCTGCATCAGCACGCCGGTGCCGCCGAGTTCCACCGTCTCGCGAATTTTCTCGTAGATCGTATCGAAGTCGAGGATGTAACCTTCTTTTGCCGCTGGTCCCTTCAGGGGACGATAAAACGCGCAGAAGGTGCAATATTCCGTGCAGAAGTTGGTGTAATTAATGTTGCGGTCGATGATGTAAGTCACGGTGCCTTCGGGATGCAGCTTGCGGCGCACCGCATCCGCCTCCATGCCAATGCCGATCAGATCATCGGACCGAAACATCTCCAGAGCTTGCTGTTTAGTCAGGGACATCCTCTTCACCCCACCTTAATGGCTATTTTAGCTGGTTGGAGGCGATGGACGCGAGTTTCCCGAATACGCCCGAAGGCTGCCGGCGTTTGTACTCGTACAGGCCGTACAGCGCGCCTAGCAGCGAGAACGCGATCAGGGCGATAAGCACGGGCCAATAGTACTGGTCAAAGAACTTCACGATGTGCCGGCCGTAGTGGTACCCGAGATAAGCCAGGATGGTGAATCGAACGCCGCGCCCCACGGCCAGAGCAGTCAGAAACTTCCTGGTGGGGTACTGCATGGCGCCTGCGGCTAAGAGCATGGGCACAATGGGAAACGGTGGCGGCAGCAAGGCGGGGATCGCGACCGCAGCGAATCCCCAGCGTGAAAAAATCGCGTAGACCTTGTTGACCTTTTTCTTCGAAAACCTCTTTTCCAGAGTTTCCTTTCCACCTTTCCGAGCCATGCGATAGGTAAGATAGCCGCCGATGAGCGCTCCCGCCGTTGCCATGATTGCGTAGTAGACCCACGGTTCGCGATGGTGCGCGGCCAGCAGAATGGTGACGATGTCCGTGCTGCCCGGCAGAGGGATGACCGAGTTGTCGACGAGGCCCAGCAAGATCAGGCTGGGGCCGCCGAGATGGATCAGCCATCGCAAGGCGCTCTTTTTCGACACGAGCAGGACGATCGCAAGACAATGCATCGCCCTATTAGAGCAGGTTTGCGGCTGGCAAGGTGCAAGGTTAAAAAGGCGATAATGCTGCTCTGCCTGTGATCCTCCGCACGAAGGCGTGTGACGAGTGGTGTAGCGGACAAGACTTCTCGCGCGTAGGCTAACCCTGAAAATAGCGTTGCCAGCAGGCAATCGCGAATCAGGCGACTGTTTGTGGAGAATCAAGCCCGGGAACGTCGCGACAGTTCCGATTTTGGACCCGATTCAGAAATTGAGGAGTTGATCATGGATAGTTTTGGTTCCAGCATATGCGAGCAATGCAACGAAGAATACGTTTTCAGGAATGCCTCAAAGTGTGCACGCTGTCTCGGCGTGAATCCTGAGGCGATTGACGACGAGGACGAGGAGGAAGAGTCATCGAGTATTTCCTTGGATCGTTCAACCGCCGCATAGTGTTCTAATTCGGTCCGTCGGACGACTTTCTCGCAATCCAGACCGGGGGAGGGGGATTTCTGCCGAAAAAATCGCGATTGCGACAACAATTCCCAGAATGGCCGTTCGGAGATGAGTTGATAAGTTCTAAACAAACTGAAATTTCGGCGCTGGCGGAAGCGCTCCGATTTCCGCGCCCAAGCGATAGTAGAGCTCCAGCCCCTCCAGGCACGGCGGGTCGAGATAATAATGGACATTATGTGTCAGGTAGACGCGGATAGCCTCGACGGTAAGGCCGAGGCGCGGCGCCCACTCCCGCGCGATCGCTTCGAGATTCTTTGGCGATAGGCCATGATCACGAGACTTCTTGAAGACATCCGTGATCGCCGCCCCATCGCGTCCGGCAAGCGCTTGCTTTCGGACGGCCCAGAAGGCGAAGACGAATGACTTGCCCGTGCGGGCCTTCCACTCCTCGGCCAGGTCGAGGGTGAAGTAGCGCGTGCGGTCGACCTGCAGCGCCGGGTCTCCGATGAGCAGGGCAGCATCGCAAGCGCCGGGCCTTTTTTTGTCAAGCATGGCATCGAGATCGGGAGCCATCGGCTTATAATCGCGCGCTCCGCCCAGCCATTTGGCGAACAAAATCTTGGTCAGCGCCACCGATGTCATCGAAGAAGTATCGAGCGCCACCGAGCGCACTTGCGTCCAGCGCGCATCGACGGGCATCTTGCTTACTAAGAGTATCGACCGCACCGCACGTCGTGCCGCAATCGCCACGTCGGGAATGATGACGAGATCGGGAACCGTCGTGTAGGCTGCCGCCGGAATGATGCCAATATCTGCCGTTCCCGCGCGCAAAGCTTCGGCGCAGGCCGAGGGGATGGTGTAGGAAATATCGAAATCGGCGCCTGCCCCCGAATGCTCGAAATCCCACATGAGAGGCGCGGTGTTCAGGTAGGAAATGGCCGAGATCTTTAACCGGCTCATCACTTTACGAATTCTACCAAAAGTGATGTGCGCGCTCTCCTTGACAGGCATTTCCTGCGCAAGCTAGGGTCACGCGAGATGTCTAATCATGTGTCCGACGTGCCGATTGCCGCCCACGCGCCCGCTTCTCCCGCTTCCCACCAGGGTACCTACTGGCTGGGGCTGGCGCTGACCCAGGGATTGGGACCCTCGCGGATCAAGAAACTGATCGAGCACTTTGGCACCGCTGAGAGCGTTTTCCATGCGAGCCTGACTGAACTCGAAGCCATGGGGATGCGCGCCGTTTCCGCGCAATCCATTGCTACGGGGAAGTCGCTCGAACTCGCGCAGCAGGAATGCACGAAGACGGCGGAAGCGGGCGCAAAGCTTATCGCACTCAGCGATCCCGAATATCCGCCGCGGCTGAAGGAAATCTACGATCCACCCGTGGTCTTATTCGTCAAAGGATGCGTCGAAGTCCTCGCTCAGCCCGGGATTGCGATGGTGGGGACGCGTCATCCCACGCCTTACGGCAGCGGCATGGCCGAACGCCTCTCCACCGACCTCGCGGCGCGCGGCCTGGTGATTATCAGCGGATTGGCGCGCGGCATTGATACCGCGTCGCATCGCGGCGCTGTCGCTGCCAAGGGAAAGACAGTCGCCGTCCTCGGCACCGGTATTGACGTCATGTACCCAAAGGAAAATACCCGGCTTACCGAACAGATTGTGGCCCTCGGTGGCGCGCTGGTTACCGAGTTTCCAGTTGGAACCCCGCCGACACCACAAAACTTTCCGATCCGCAACCGGATCATCAGCGGCATGGCCGCTGGCGTGCTGGTCGTGGAAGCTGCGGAATATAGCGGCACGCGGATCACGTCGCGCCTTGCCCTCGAGCAAAACCGCGATGTCTACGCCGTCCCAGGCAACGTGACCAACAAAAATTCCTGGGGGCCGAACACGCTGATCAAGCAGGGCGCGAAACTCGTCGCCACGTGGGAAGACGTGTGGGAGGAGCTTCCGACTGAGGTGCAGGCCGCGCTCAGTTCCCTGCAGAATGAATCCCCCGAGCCGGAAACCGCATCTCTATTCCCGGACGAGGTGAGCTCGCCCCACGAAAAAAGGATCCTCAAGTTGCTGAAAGCCGATGAATCCACGCACATCGATCAACTGGTGGAGTTGCTGGAAAACGAAATGTCGCCGTCGGAAATCTTTGCCGCGCTTTTCGAACTGGAGCTGAATGGGAAAGTGCGGCAGTTGCCGGGGAAGAATTTTGTGAAGAGCTTCTAAAGACAGCTGTCAGCTCTCAGCTTTCAGTAAAATCGGAGGCGCCCGTGCAAAGTTTTCGGAATCTTCGAGTGTGGGAAAAGTCACACCAGCTCACTTTGGATGTTTATACATCTAGTAAGGCCTTTCCTCGCGATGAAATGTTCGGTTTGACAAGTCAGATGCGACGCGCGTCCGCATCGATCGGGATGAATATCGCGGAAGGCTGTTGCCGCAAAGGAGATACGGAAATGGCTCGGTTTCTGCAGATCGCCATGGGCTCGGCAAGCGAACTCGAGTATCAATTTCTGCTCGCCCACGACCTTGATTACTTGCACAATCCGGCGTACGAGCGCCTTACGGCGCAGGTAGAAGAGGTGAAGAAAATGTTGTCGTCCCTGATGAAAAAAGTGAAGGCTTCTAACTGAGAGCTGGCAGCTGAGAGCTGACAGGTGGCCGCAATTCGTGCTAGCTTCAATTCCAATACCGCCAAACTGAGGAACCATTGTCCAAGGGTCTAGTCATTGTCGAATCGCCGGCGAAAGCGAAAACCATCCAGAAGTATCTGGGCAAGGGATTCACGGTCGATGCTTCTTACGGCCACGTGAAGGACCTGCCCAAAAGCAGCCTCGGTGTCGACGTCGAAAACGATTTCGAAACCGAGTATGTCGTCATTCCCGGGAAAGAGAAAGTCCTCGCCAAGCTGAAGAAGTTGGCGCTTTCAGCCGACCATATCTACCTTGCGCCTGACCCGGATCGCGAAGGCGAAGCCATCGCCGCCCATCTCGCCGACGAACTCGGCGAAGATCCCGTTAAGAAAAAGAAGGGAAAAAAGAGCGCCAAGAAAAAGACTGACGACATCGGCGATGAGGCGCGCATTCGCCGGGTGACCTTTAACGAGATCACACAGCGGGCCGTCAAAGCCGCTTTCGAGCATCCTCGCGACATCGACCGCAAACTGGTCGACGCGCAGCAAACTAGACGCGTGCTGGATCGCCTCGTTGGCTACCAGGTCTCTCCTCTTTTGTGGGACAAGGTCCGCCGCGGTCTTTCCGCCGGCCGGGTGCAGACCGTAGCACTGCGCTTGATCGTCGATCGCGAACGCGAAATCAAAGCCTTCGAGAAAAAAGAATACTGGACGATCGACGCCAATCTGGCCGCCGCCAAGCCTCCGGCATTCGACTCTCGCTTCCTCGGCAAGGGCGATGAAAAAATTGAAATCACCAACGGCGAAGACGCGGAAAAAATCCGCCTGGCGCTGGAAAAGGCCGATTGGGTCGTCCGCTCAGCGGAAAAGAAAGAACGCCGCCGCAACGCAACGCCTCCGTTCACCACCAGCAAACTGCAGCAGGATTCTTCGCGCAAGCTGCGCTTCAGCGTAAAGCGCACCATGATGATCGCGCAGCGCCTTTATGAAGGCGTCGAGCTCGGGGACGAGGGACTGGTCGGCCTGATCACCTACATGCGAACCGATTCGACCCGGGTCGCGCCCGAAGCAATCGCGGAAGTGCGGGAATACATCTCTACATCGTACGGCGCACCATATCTGCCTGATTCTCCCAACACTTATAAGGAGAAGAAAGAAGCGCAAGCGGCGCACGAAGCCATTCGCCCGACTTCGGCGATGCGCCATCCCGACCAAGTCAAAAAATATCTGCAGGAAGATGAATTCAAAGTTTACAAACTGATCTGGCAGCGCTTCGTCGCCTCGCAGATGAATCCCGCCGTATTCGACCAGACCTCGGTCGACATCGATGCCAAGTCTGGTAACGACGTGCTCTGGTTCCGCGTCACCGGATCGGTCATGAAGTTCGACGGTTTTCTCAAGGTGTATGAGGAATCCAAAGACAGCAAAGACGAAGAAGACGAGGAACTGAAGCACAAGCTCCCGCCGCTCGAAGCCGGACAGAAGCTAACGCTGAAATCGCTGAAACCAGAGCAGCATTTCACCGAGCCGCCTCCACGCTTCAACGAAGCTTCGCTGGTGAAGGAACTGGAAGATCGCGGCATTGGCCGCCCGTCCACTTACGCGACGATTCTGAGCACGATTCAGGAGCGGATGTACGCGCAGAAAATCGGCGGTAAATTCGTGCCCACCGAAATTGGCCTGGTGGTCACCGATCTGCTGGTCGAGAATTTTAAAGATATTTTCGACTTCCAATACACCGCCCGCCTGGAGGAAGAACTCGACGAGATCGAGGAAGGCAAACAGACTGGGAACGACGCGCTCACCGAGTTTTATCAGAAATTTTCCAAGGATCTCCGATACGCCGAGAAGCACATGGAAAACATCAAGCGTATGGAGAAGCCGACCGGCGAAAAGTGTGAACTCTGCGGCGCGCCGCTAGTCATCAAGTGGGGCAAGCACGGTTCCTTCTATGCGTGCAGCACCTACGACAAGGAAAATCCG
>Ga0074046_10000391_pt1 | contig 40074 bp, 42 predicted proteins | sample BogForMeECP23OM3_FD_94441 | JGI IMG/M metagenome (GOLD analysis project Ga0074046, IMG submission 94441) | Bog forest soil microbial communities from Calvert Island, British Columbia, Canada - Bog Forest MetaG ECP23OM3 | ecosystem: Environmental > Terrestrial > Soil > Wetlands ... | reverse complement strand
GGTTGAGAGCGTATTCGGAGATCGTCGGCCGAGTCTCCGCGAATATTTAAGTGCGCTGAGGCCTCAGCAATGGCTGAAAAATGTTCTGATATTTGTACCTATCTTCGCCGCCCACAGTTTCATTGAGCTGCCGCCGTTGGGAAAGGCTTTTCTGGCCTTCCTGGCGTTCTGCTGTTGCGCGTCAGCGGGGTATGTGTTTAACGATTTGTTTGATTTGGCGGCGGACCGTTGCCATCCGAAGAAACGCCTGCGACCGTTTGCCTCGGGGCGATTGACGCCTTTGTACGGCTTCGCGATGGTTCCCGCCCTGACGGTTCTTGGTTGCGCACTGGCCCTGTTGGTGTCACGACTGTTTTTGGCAATTGTACTGGTCTATTTCGTGACGACCTTTACTTATTCTCTCTACCTGAAAAAGATAGTTCTTCTAGACGTACTGGTCTTGGCCAGCATCTATACGTTGCGGATCTTTGCAGGTGCGGAAGCGGTCGGGATCGTTCCATCCAGTTGGCTGTTGGGATTTTCCATGTTCCTGTTTACGAGCCTGGCGTTCGTGAAGCGCTATGGGGAACTCGTGGTCATGCGGAGCGTTGACGGAGATCAAGCCACGGCACGGAGCTATGAACTCAGCGACGCAGAGTTGCTGGCGACTAAAGGAACAGCGAGCGGGTACGCCGCGACTTTAGTGCTTGCGCTTTATATTTCGAGTGGCGCTGCCCAGGCTCTTTATGGAAGACATCAACTGATGTGGCTCTTGTGTCCGTTACTGCTCTATTGGTTGGGTTATATCTGGTTGGTGGCACATCGCGGGAAAATGCGCGACGATCCCCTGGTATTTGCGCTCCGCGAGCGAACAAGTCGTATTTTGATCCTGCTTATGCTCGGCGCGGCGTTGCTGGCTATGTAGCTTTCCAAAGGATAGGCGGCGTCTCTTGCTACATACAGCAAAAACGGATACTGCAAGACCCACTTGGCGAGGTGGGCTGCCCTTGCTTGCCGCTGTCGTGTGCGCCTGTGTGCCGATGCTAATCCCAACGAAGCACCGGGATGCCATGGGCCAAGAAGCAATGGCACCGAAAACCCAAGTGGCAGAATACAATGCGGCACCGAAGATGATCGAGGAACTCCAGCAGTTTCGACAAACAACTTCAAACAACATCAGATCGGGCGGGGGCACTGAGGGTACGGCTAAGCTGGTCAACCTCAATCCGACAATCAACGCGTGGTATCTGTTGAAAGTTGCCTGGCAGCACGGATCGGAATCGTCGTACCATCTGGAAAATCCCGCCCGGCGCTCTCGAAAGTTGATTCTGGATCCGAAATATCCGCTTGGAATCGAGATTTTGGAGGGGAAGGCGCAATATCCTTGCAACCTCTTTGAAGGCGGGGCAAAGTTGGCAACGCACCAGCCACATCCAGAGACATACGCCAAGCAAACAATCGCGGAGATGAAATCAGAGAAGAAACAAATAGTCATGGGAACTGAGCAATGTGAAGTCGAATTTCGCGTTCCAGAAATTTAGGACGCTAGTCGGCCTAATTTGTGCATGGCGAATTCCTGAATTCGGCCAAAATCAGGTGTTCTTTCGGGTTTTGATACCATGCCAGGATGCGCGATGTCGTCATCCTTTTCCTTCATTTGATCGTCACCGCCGTCCGGCTAGCACAGCCGGGAGGCCTCCGTTCCGTCGTTGCCGAGTCGGTGCTCGTCAAACATCAACTACAGATCCTCAATCGCGGCCGCAAGCGTGCTCCCAGCCTGCGCGCCGCAGAGCGCATCATCGTCGCTTTGTGCACCCTTTTCATGAACCCAGCACGCGTTCTGCGTTCCGCTATCGTCCTGAAGCCTTCCACTCTGCTGCATCTCCACCACGTGCTGGCGAAACGAAAGTATCGCATCTTGTTTTCGCCGAAACGCAGGCGTCAGCCTGGCCCGAAAGGACCGAATAAAGAACTCATCGACGCTGTCGTTGAACTGAAGCGGCGTAATCCCAACTGGGGTTGTCCCCGAATCGCCCAGCAGATCACCTGGGCTTTCGGCGCTAAAATCGACAAGGATGTTGTTCGCCGTATCTTGGGCGTTCATTACCGGCCGGAATCGGATTCGGGAGGCCCATCATGGCTCACGTTCCTCGGCCACATGAAGGACAGTTTGTGGAGCTTGCGATTTGTTCCGATGTGAATCCGCAAGGTTGCGAACGCACTGGGTTCTCCTCGTGATGGATCAATTCACACGTCGTATTGTTGGTTTTGGTGTTCAGGGTGGCATCGTTGATGGGGCGGCCCTGTGCGGGATGTTCAAGCGAGCGATTCGAGGGCAAACAACGCCGAACTATCTCAGTAGCGACAACGATCCCTTGTATCGATTCCATCAGTGGTCAGGCCAACCTCCGAGTGCTGGAAGTGACTGAAATCAAGACCGTGCCCTATCTGCCTTTTTCTCATCCGTTTGAGCTTCGCGGCCTGGTTAGGGGAAATGGCATCCCCCATGGGCTTCACAGAATATTCGGTAGGGACAGGATCTTTCTTTGACTAGCCAGAGCGATAAGGTCATTAAATCCGCTTTGCCATTCTGTGATTTATAAGTTACAATTGAGCCCGTGATCGAGATTCGCCACTATATCAGCCGCGCCGGAAAAGATCTCTTCGACGATTGGTTGACGCAGTTGGCGGATGCCCGCACGCAGGCGAAGATTGCAAGCCGGATCAACAGGCTTGCCGCCGGGAACTTTGGCGACTGCAAGTCGTTGCGTCAAGGTTTGTTTGAGCTACGGATCGATTGGGGACCGGGCTATCGCGTCTATTACGCGATGACCGGTAGGGAATGTGTATTGCTTCTTTGCGGCGGCGACAAACGAAGGCAGTCCTCAGACATTGAGCGGGCGTTGGAATGCCTCAAAGATTACAAAGAAAGGACGGGAGCCTCATGAAACGCAAAGCCAGCATCTCGCACGATGAGGCCATTATTCGGCGGCTCCGGAAGGACCCAGATTTCGCGGCCGAGTACCTCAAGGCTGCATTGGAAGATCAGGACGAGCCCCATGTTCTGCTCATTGCATTGCGCCATCTCGCCCAAGCTCAGGGCATCGCCAAAATTGCCAAGGCTGCCGGTATCGAACGCGAAAGCCTGTATCGAGCACTATCGATTCATGGCAACCCACGGCTGTCGACGTTACTCGCCGTCACGAAGGCAATCGGGTTGAGACTGAAGGTCGAAACCGCGTAATAGTTGCTCGACGCTGTCAGAAATCTGGAAAAGATTTGGGAAAGAACTCGAAATTTCAAGATGCAGCTAAGTCGCACAGAATCAACGAACCGTGTGTTCTAGGTACGCCCATAACCCGAAGGTCGTCAGTTCAAATCTGACCCCCGCAACCATTCTTACTAATTCACAAGGGCTTCTGGCTGCTCCGCTGGAAGCCCTTCTTCTTTTTGGGAAAGGGTTGGGAAAGAAATCACTTTTCTCTCATCAATCTCAGGCCATCCGGTTCTGAGCAGTTCACCAGTCGAGTTTTTATTTTTCGCACAGGGAGACGATGTGTAGAGTGCTGGAACATCGGTACCAGGGATTTTGTAGATGTTTCGGTACTGACCCTCTATTCCAAGGGCGGCGAGCAAGATCTAAGATTCAGCCTGATGTGGGATTGCCTGGTATTGATCATGTCGATTTTATCCTTAGCCTACTTGATGCCGATATATCGGCGTTCGGAATGGAATCCGACTGAGATCACGGAGCTTTAGTAAGTCGGACAGATTCATCCAGTAATAGAGGTGCTTCCGCAATGGGAACTCTGCATTACCGCAGGATCGAACGCCGTCGCACGGCACGAGTTGCATTGAGCGTAGACCTCATTGTTCACGGGGACACGGAATGCAAAGAGAAGTTCAAAGCCGAGGCACGAACTCTCTCTGTAAGTGGTCATGGAGGGCTGATTGTGCTGGAACCAGAAGTAACGATTGGACAAAAGCTGACATTAATTAATATGAACAGCGGGCAGAAGGCGGAGTGCAAGGTCGTGTTGGTAAAGATTGGCCGTGATGGCAAGAGAAACGTGGCATTTGAGTTTACGTCCTCCGGGACCAATTTCTGGAAGATGTGCTTTCCGGTACCAGGGGCGAAGCCGCTTCGCAGCGCCGTCCAAATCCTGTTTGGGTCGATTCCTGCTACGAAGTTGGGACAATAAGCAAACTTCCTCACCCGATGAACGGTGCTAGCACTCTTTGATCATTCGTGAGAACGCGCGTCCGATAGAGTGGGGCGTGGTGCTCTGCGCGCATCACGGTGAGGAGTATGACACGCGAAGCGTCCGCCGCCCCGCAATGATGCGAAGGGCGGGGCCCATGCGACCATCCGTATGTCAAACGGAATCAACGGACTGCCTGCAACTCCGGCCGCGCCTGAAGGCTTAACTACCTTCGACGGAACATTGTCTTCAACGGTCACTTCCAAAGATGATTGCCCCGCGCCGAACAGAATCGAGAGTGGACGCGCTTGGCATTTCATCTTTGCGGCTTCTTCTTAGCTTCCTCGGCTGGGGCAATTACCTCATCCGCGAGATCCGTCAAGAGCTGGTCTTTGTTCTCGCAAAAATGCGGTCGAAGGACCCAGGGAAACCTGTGAAGAAAATCGAACATCCCAGGCTCTTCTTGTGACGCAAGCAAAATAGGCTGGATCGGAACCGAAGGACTCGCGCGAACCACTGACTGCAACTCCTGGAGCACGCTCTTCGCGTCGGTCAAATCGGCAACGACAAATCGCGCCATGTGGGCCAGAGTGCTCACAGTTTCAAGGGTCGTTTGATTCGAGGGTTTCTCGAAATCGAACATCACTGGCAGGTAGTCCCGTTTTCGCAGCTCCCAGCGGATGGCGCTAAAGGTTATTTCCAATCAAAAAAACGATGCCGCGATTATGGCGTTCGAGAACCCGACCACGTTTGGTTGCACCAGGTTCAGTTAGATGCTTGGCAAGCGGCGCTGCAATTCTTGAGCCAAAAGCGCCGTTTTTGTGTCTTCGTCTGCGGTCAATTGACGGCGTTTTCACGCGTGCCCTGAATTCATCAATGGCAACCCGCAGTAGTGCAAAAATAACGCCATCACGAGGACGTTGCCGACGATGCACCCGAATGGAATGGACTTGGCGCACTGGCTTTCCGTCAATTCTATTTCTTACGCTTGCTATCCTTTTCGATTGAGCTCAGAAGATCATTTGCAATTTTCTCGGCAACGTGACTGCTGGCACTTCCCCAATCACGAGCGAGACTTTCACCACTCCATAGAACATGCCCTCCCTGCGTATCGAGGCGAAAAGTAGCTGTAGAGACAATTCCGTAAGCGTTTTCCGTTACAACTCCGTTAAGCACCGCATCAGCTTGACTTGGATCATCCACCACATTGAGTCGGTCCGATTTCACCAAGCGATTAATCAATTTCTCACGGACTATGAGAGCGGCTCGTGTTTGACCGAATGACGCAAACGCGATTGATGTGACTTCACCAAGCCGTTGAACCACCCTACCGCTTGCGGTTTCTTTGACATTGGGTTTATCAGCAAGCTTTCTCGGCGAAGAGCCAGAGAGAAGCGGCCTCACGACGTTATTGGGGACTGCGAAATTCAAATTCTGTCCCCCGACCATTTCTGCAGTCGTTATGCCGATGAGTTCACCCCCCATGTTCAGGAGTGCCCCTCCACTACTTCCGGGAGAAATCGGAGCAGTCGTTTGGAAAAGGCGCCGATTTTCGTCCTTCAGTTCCCTGATCGAACTGATGATGCCATTTGAGACCGTGCCTTCGAGGGAGAGGGGACTCCCAATACTCACGACTTCTTCCCCAACTTGGACCTTATCCGAGTCTCCCAGAGCAACAGTTGGAAAATCGCTTCCAGACGACCTTTAACACTGCGATGTCCTTCGCCATGTCAGCCGCGAGCACGCCCTCGATCAAGAAGAAAGCACCATTGGGGAATTTAATTACCGCGGAACTCGCACCGTCGATCACATGGTAGTTTGTAATGACCTTTCCATCGTTGCTAACGACGACGCCGCTGCCCTGTCCAATCTCTCTGCCACTCGCATTAGAGACTACGATCAGGAAGACGGCTTTCTGGGCATCATGGGAGATAGTCGCAATATCCTTCTTAGTCTCATGCGCTTGATCTTGCAAGACGGGCGTATTCTGCATCTGCGTTTTCGTCAGGTTATCTGTACAAGGTGTTGGAATACTGAGAAGAACGAGAACCAGCAGCAAGGAAAACATCTCGCATCTCCATTGTCTACATCTGCAAATTGCTTTTAGCTGAAGCTCGGAAGCTCACATTACCACAGCTTCACCCTGATGGTGCTCCCAAATTTCCGCTGAGGAGGTTTCGGAACGTGTTTTGAGGCGTCCAAGGCGGGACTTGTACGGTAGCGCACTGATTTAAGCACGTATAAGCTGTCGGCAGCGGCTTGGTTCGCCGGTGATAATCTGCTACCTCGCCGTTCGAACAACACCCAACCCAATTCTCTTGCGATCCTTTTCTGAATATTTCAGCCGTTCTTTCTCGGCAAGTTCCTTCGACTTGAACGGCTTCGACACCGGCGTCAGTACAAGACCGATGTATTCGAATAGAATCCATTTCTCAATTTTGTTTGGCATTGGAATTTATATCACAGCCACCGGCCATTCAGAGATTCTAGTGGCCTGTACCAACTGATTGTGTACTGATATGGCGCGATGGATCAGCATATTTCCACTTCACTGTACGGGGCGATTTGTTGTACTGACGGATGTATCGCAAGAGCTTTCTCTTCAGATCCGAGACGGGAGTGAATACGCCTCGCGTGATGACGTCGCGCTCGATCTTGCTGACCACAGCTCGACTTGATTCAGACACGAAGAGTAGGTCGGAGTGAAGTGCAAATGAACTTTGGGATGCACCGCCAGGAAGTCCGTTACCGGCCTGCTCTTCAACTACTTTTCCTTTTCGATGACCGCCTTGACGTCGTCGTGTAAGGCACGTTTTAGCGCGGCGTGGTCCTTTTCGTTTTGATCGGCATATGCAATCGAGAACGCGGCGATAGCTTTGTCGAACCTATCGCTCTTGCCTAAATAAAATACCCGCTGATCAGTGCGAGCTTTCCCACCGCCCAATGTTGTCTCCCCAGACTCTTGCTGACCACTGATCTGTCTGGATGTCTCATCTCGTTCTTGAGGTTGCGAGAGATGTCTGAGCGTAAATCTAAGATTTCCGTCCGTCAAAACTGCCGATGCGAAGTATCTTTATATAGAGGTGTTAGTGGTGCCTTTCGCGTGGGGTTTCTAGCTCCACGACGTACGTTCCTGACGAACCCAACGCCCAGATCGTCTGAGACTCTTTATCGACGGTCATGCCTGAAACCTGCAAGTGGTCCACTCCAATGAGTTAGTTGTTCTGAGCATTTCCTGGTGGCAGTTCTGGTGGCACTTGGATTGACGATTACTGACAAAATCCGGCGCGGCTGGACCTCTCCGCGATTCTCACACGTTATTGAAATGGCGAGTCTTGACCGCTACAGGCGGTTGCAGGCGTGAGTGCTGGACTGGCTTAAAAGGCCGCTGCTCTACCACTGAGCTACGCCCCTAATGTGTTTACTGCACAATGATTTGCGAGGTAGTTGCCTCCGACCCGTTTTAATCGCGATACCAAATTTCTGGGCGGGAGCCTTTCCGAACGACTTCTGGAACTGCTTTATTTTGATTCCGTGTTCGTAGGTGCCGACGGGGTGGACGAAGAGGGTGTGCGTTGCGTGCGCACTCCGGAGGTGGCCCGTCTCACTCAGGTGATGCTTAAGCCTGCGACGCGCCGTTTCCTAGTAGCGGATCACAACAAAGCGGGAGAACGGGCCTACGTGAAGAATGGCGCTTTGAATGACTTTGATCTCGGGATCACTACTCCGGGAATCCCTCCGAATCTAATTTCGAACTATGAAAAGATGACCACCATTAAGACCATAGAATGTTCGGAGCAGCAAGATTAAGCGCAAGACCCTGAACAAACAGCCCCTCGGCAGAACAACATGTTCCCCCCGCTTAAGGGGGCATCCCTCGGAGCTGTTCACCGGTCGGCGCCTCGTCAAGCCGTACGTGATCTAACTTGCCCGGGCACTGATTGACACCGCAGGAATCGTGGAGACAACCGGGAAGCCGAGGTCACGCCACGCTTTGAGGCCGCCTTCTAGCGGCCGGACGTGGTTGATCCCTTTTCGGTGCAGGGCAAGCGCCACCCTCGCGCTTGTCCCTTCGTTTGGACAAGCGCAATAAAGGACAACGTCGCGTTTGGTCCAATCGAGTGGAATCGGAAGATCTTCGTATTGCTTCAACTTGTGCGGGTTGATTCGAATGGCGCCCGAAATCCCCCCATGGGAAGACACGTGGTAGGGACAGCCATGCAGATCCACAATTACCACCGGTTCGCCGACATCGAGCTTGTGCTTCAGTTCCTGAGGGCTGATCCTCGCCAGTCGAAACTCACGCACGAAGCGATGCCAACGGACTAACCTGCGGCAGACAAACGCAACGAGTGCAAGAAGTACAGCAAGGCCCATCCAGGCCCCGAATCTTTGTGCGAACACGACGGCCCGATCAAGTTGCGCGCTAAAAACGAACCCTAGCCCGGCGTAGGCGCCTGCCCACAACGTAGCGCCGATACAGTCAAAGGTCAGAAAACGGGCGTAGCTGGTGCCGAACATTCCAGCGAAAGGAGGGGCGAGCGCGTCGAGTCCTAAAATGAACTTGGCGATCAGGAGAGACTTCGCGCCAAACATTTCGAAGATCTTTGTGACGTCGAAACTAGACGGCGAACTTCCTGACAGACCATGAATGAAGTGCATGATCGCGTTGCCGCGCAGGCGGCCTGCTTCATACCAGATCAAATCGGCCAGCACGCAGGCCGAGACCGACAGTGCGATCACCACGGCGAGGTTCAGCTTTCCTGCGCCCGCAAGCCCGCCTGCAGCCAGCAAGAACAATATCCCGGGCAATGGCAGGCAGAGTTGGCGCGCAAAGACTACCAGGAAGAGAACATAGTAGCCGTGCCTCATGAGATATTGGACGATGTCATTCATAAGTCTCTCTGTCTCGCAAAGAAGGCTGACCAGGATGAACGCGTGGCCCTCCCACCACTAGTTAAAGTTGGCAGTCCTGACTATCTTCTGGCCGTAGGGAGCCTGCCATGTCGATGAGGTTACAGCATTTATCTTAAGTCTTAGCGGACTTCAAAGCACCTTTCAAAAACGTGGGTCTGACCTTCCGATGGGAGGTCTTCCCGTCGCCTTCACGTCCGAGTTTTAAGAAGATCACGAGCGTGCCCGTTCTTTGTCTTGGTTAGATGAATGATGCCGCAAAAAGGGTCTACCTGGGCCCCACATTCCGCTACGAGAGTCCTGCCAGCTCCGAACCCCGTATTCCTTGGTTTTGGTAACTAACTGAGTACTTCTGGTGTCTATAGCAGTGGGACTTTGACTACTACTGCGCAACGGAAATGTTCGATGTATCCAGGGGTCGAGCTGCGCCTTCTTCGTTATGTCATCGCAGTGGCTGAAGAACTTCATTTTAGCCGCGCTGCGGCCAAGGTGTGCGTTGCTCAGCCGTCGTTGAGCAAGCAAATTCGTGACTTAGAAGATGAAATTGGTACCCGGCTGTTCGATCGCACGAGTCACGGGGTTCGGCTGACGGCTGCTGGGCGCGTTTTCGTCAAACAAGCCGGAAAGGCACTTACCTATTCCGATCGCGCCGTTCAACTTGCACGCAAAGCTGATCCTGCAAAAGATGGCCAACTTCGATTGGGATACACACCCAGAATGAACATGCATTTGCTTTCAGCGATCCGAAGACTTTTGAGAGAAGAGCACGGTTCGATGCAGGCTAGTTTTCAAAGTCTCTCCACGGCAGAACAGGCGGCAGCCCTCCTCGAAGGGAGTTTATCGGCTGGAGTTATAACCATGCCATTTCATTATGAATCCCTGGCAGTGGAGCACTTACTGCGTGAGCCGCTTGTAGCCGCGCTTAACGAGAATATGGAAGTAACTGGCAGTCGGCATCTCAAGATTGCAAATCTAGCTGCGATTCCCCTGATTTGCAGGGCTAGGCGGCTGAACGCTCAGTCGCACGACCATTTCCTAAAAAAACTTCGCAAGCTCGGTTATGCACCCTTATCCATAGTGGAAGTCACCAGTGACGAGGAGGCTCTGCACCTGGTGAATGAGGGTCTAGGTGTTGCATTCGTAAAAACCTCGGCCCTGCCATCTGAAGCCACCCGCATTCCCATCTTCTGTGGGACCGATGCGGAACTCTTTGAGGACACTGGCCTCGCCTATCGCCGATCCAATCGGGCAAAGAATGTTCGGGACTTTCTTCAGGCCGTCCGAAAACAGAAGGTTAACCTAGCGGGCCAATCTCTCGAACATCCGAAGCAAACTTTGTTCCGTGACCGGGCCGATGCGAAACAATTGAAACTCTTCTAATTCGATCTTGCCGCAACCGGTGTGCAAGAGCCCTGGAGTCCTCAGTTATGACTGTATTAAAACGGGGGCTAGCCCAGGCATTGGCAATCAACTCTTGCCAACTAAATTAGACGCGAGCTTACTGGATACGCTATAACAAGTCGCAGTTTTCTGAATGTGGAAGGAGAGTAGGTAGCCCTGACTGCGCAAGCTGCTCCGTCCAGGACTTGAGAATCCCTCATCTCTTTGCCGGTCTTTCCCAAGCACGGCAGTAGGAAATAATGACCTGAGGAAGTAGTATTACTTTCAAAGCATAATATGACTCTATATAAGTCTCACAGTTCGGAAAAGTCGCCATGAGCTCTGCCCGTAGTCTACCGTCGTGGAATATCGCGAATTTCGACTCCCGGCTTCGCACGACGATTGTGGTGTTACTCGTGGCCATTCTCTGCTACCTGGGGGACAGATTAGCTTACGTGACGGGAATACCGCCTGACCAAATCGCGTCACTTTGGCCTTCGACGCCTTTATTGGTTGCGGCTTTGCTACTGACTCCGAGGAGAATTTGGCCAGTACTCATCGTTGCGGGATTGGGAGCGATAGCTCTGGCCGACCTCAGGGACAGCGCACCGATTGGCGGCGAAATATGGTTCTCCATTGGTAACCTCGGCGAGGTGCTTATTTCGATCGTGGGGATAAATCTCCTTTTTAAGGGCGTACCTCAGCTGACCAGCGTAAAGGCATTGGCTAAATACTTGGCAGTCGGGGTAATCCTCCCACCGTTCCTGGCAGGCCTTGTGGGGGCAATAGCGAGCGTGAGCGGCGGCTACTGGGTGCAGTGGAGGCTCTGGTTTTTTGCCGATGCGTTGGCATTCCTGACTGTGACGCCTGCAATATTGACGTGGGCACGGGAGGGACGGACATGGGCGCGAAGCTCTCATGATTATCTCGAATTAGCAGCGCTGATGACTTTGTTGTCGCTCTTCGGATATTTCACCTTCGTAAGTGCTGGGCGATGGATACAACCCGCAATGCTCTATTCGCTGGTACCGCTTTTGCTGTGGGCTGCGTTACGTTTGGGATTGAAGGGCGTGTCCACGTCTATGATTTTGATTGCTTTTCTGTCAGTTGGGGGAGCCGCCCACGGTCGCGGCCCCTTCGCACAGCAAGGAGCTTTGAATAGCGTCTTGTCGATACAGCTATTTTTGTTTTTTGTTGCGATGCCTTTTATGTTCCTCGCAGTCCTAGTAGAGGAGCAGAAGCTGGCAGAGGAGGGACTCCGCGAGAGCGAAGGGCGTTTCCGCGCTGTTGCAAACACCGCGCCGGTGATGATCTGGATGTCTGGTCCCGACAGACTCTGTACGTATTGCAATAAGCCTTGGCTGCAGTTTACTGGTAGACACCTCGAGGCCGAACTTGGGAACGGTTGGGCAGAATGCGTGCATCCCGAAGATAGACAAGCCTGCGCCGAAGCGTATACGAAGGCTTTTGATCGTTGCCAATCCTTCACGATCGAGTACCGCCTGCGAAGACATGATGGGGAGTATCGCTGGATCCTAGCTACAGTAGTCCCGAGATTTGAGTCAGCCGACTCCTTCGCTGGTTACATCAGTTCGGCTGTGGACGTGACCGACCGCAAAAGAGCAGAAGAATCCCTTTCCAGTTTGAGCGGCCGACTGATTGAAGCGCAAGAGCAGGAACGTCACCACATTGCTAGAGAGCTGCACGATGACATCAGCCAAAAACTCGTGCTGTTGTCCATCGAACTTCAACAACTCGCAGATAGTCTTCCGGAGGATTCCCCGGCACGGCTACGGAATCAAATCGAGCCATTGATGAATCGCATTTCAGAGATTTCTAGCGACACCCACGCTCTCTCGCACCGGTTGCACTCTTCGAAACTCGAAACGCTGGGGCTGGTTGCCGCCATGAGAGGATTCTGCCGGGAGCTTGCCGAGCAGCGAGACGTGGAGATCGATTTTAAACACAGCAACGTGCCTGACATTTTGCTTCCACACGTGTCCCTTTGTCTGTTCCGCGTCCTGCAAGAAGGATTGAGCAATGCTGTAAAACACAGCGGCGTTCGGCATTTCAACGTTCAGCTAGAGAAACTGCCCGATGAGCTCCAGCTCACGATTCGCGATGCGGGTTCGGGTTTTGATGCCGGCATGGCAATGCACAAAGATGGGCTTGGGCTGATTAGCATGCGGGAGAGAATCAGCAATTTGAAAGGTACGATCTCGATTGTATCCAAGCCGCAATGCGGGACGGAGATACGGGCCCGCGTTCCGGTCGGCACTCGCGCGCAACAAAATCAAATGACCTCAACCGCCTGAGCCGATCTGGCGCATCAGCATTTATTCCGAAAGTATTCAGTAGACCGATACAGGGGTTTGACGCTCCAAAGAGATCGCGGATATACTCGCGCCTGCCCCGGGGGATTTCGACCTAACGGGGCCCGGACCTGGGCCAAATAAATCCATTTGAAAATTTAGGAGGAATGAATGAGAAAAGTATCGTGGATCACTCTGTTTGTGGTGATGCTACTGACCGCACTCCCCATCCATGCGCAAAGTCCGAACTATGATGTTGGGCCGGTGTGGCGGGTGACGTACTACCACTTGAAACCGGGAATGGGCGATGCGTTCTGGAAGGATTTTCGCGAAAACGTGAAGCCGCTCTTTGAAGCCTATAAAAGGGAAGGTTTCATCACTGATTACAAGGCCTTCACCAACCTTACTACCGATGGACCGAATGATTGGGACATCGCCATCGGGGTCCTCTATCCAAACTATGCTGCCTTTGATCAAATAGACGCCAAAGCGATGACCATCGTCGTCAAACACTACGGCTCACGAGACGCTGCACTCGATTTCGCGAAGAAGCGCAGCGAGATACGCGAGGTGGTATCCAGCAAAGTGGCGCGCGAAGTGACGCCTAAGTAATCGTGGAAACGGAAGTGCTATGAAACCAGCGGGACCCCGAGCGCCTTTTCTAGGTTACAGCGTTCGGGGCTTGCCGTTAGCGAAGTGGCAGAGTTCCCTCAGATAATTCATGAACCGGTCAACGGCCTTTCGGAACCTCGAGAAACAGGACCACATTCGCATCTGTCGAATTGGCTCGAGTTTTTTATCTTTGATAAACCGTTTGGCCTGCTTTGATGGTCTGGAGCACTTTAAAGTCTTTGAATTTCATGGGTTGATCTTCAAAGAATTTCCGGAAAGCACTACCATGTCGCCAAGCTTGCCTGCGGGGAGCGTACTTTTCTTGTCTAGGGTGACCCATAGATAATGTTGCGGTACCAATCGCCCCCAAAAAAAGTGTGCATAGGAAAGAGACAAGGAATCACTTTCATTTCTTTCAGAGCTGGTAATTTATCCGTGCGAATGACCTGGCCGTGGATGAGGGCGTCTGGAATTGCCGGATAGTTGTTGCGGGTTATTTCTCCAACGCGCGCGGGTGTGGCGGCGATGATTTCGTTCATCGCTAGTGCATTGCTGTTCATCACGCAAGAATGACCTGAGATGTCCACGATAACGATGGGGACATCCGTGGCGACTTTATCAAGGTCGACCTTGGTGGGATGCCACCCTTCCTTTAGAACCCACCGTCATAGCCCATTCCAAAAATTCAGCCGTTGGTCATCTGCGTGCCGTTTTTGGCGTAGCAGTCTCTGAGTTCCTTAGTCACATCACAATTAGTGCCGTGCGCGCTATAGACGGCAGGTATCAATCACGTACAAGGAAGTATTGGACGAAATTGCTGTTAGGGAATAAATTCCCGCCAAATGAGGCGTGACCTCAAAGCGCGGCCACCGATGAATTCTTAAACAGGAGGAACGATGAAGGAGTTTCGCTTCTTTGACTGGAACGAAGACAGCCAACAAGCATGTAGAAGTGGGCTTGCGTTGGTATGCTCCCTGGCTTTGGCTGGCACGGTGTCGGCTCAAGCAGCGGGTAATTCCCCATGGGAAAACGCCGTAAATGTTTTACAGCAATCATTCACCGGGCCTATCGCGAAGGGGCTTGCTCTAATTGCACTCGTGATCGGCGGGCTCACGTTCGCATTCGGAGAAGGCGGAGCCAAGAGGACCTTCGCTGGAATCATCTTTGGTATCGGAATGGCCGTTCTCGCCGTGAATTTTCTCACCTGGTTGTTTGGCGTCTGAACTCTCCCGAGGCGAATGAGCATGATCCGCAACCCCATTTTCCGGTCCCTAAATCGCCCCCTCACCATTATGGGAGCAGAGCGAAAGCTATTCTTCTTTGCTCTGGTGCTTGGGTCCTGCGTGTTCAACCTTCTAAACAGCCTGGTCGGGGCAGTCGGGATGTTCTTTGCCTTGTATCTCTTCGCCCGCTGGGCCACGGAGACGGATCCGCAGATTCTCCGATTCTTGCTGAATTCAACAAAAATCCGGACTCAATACGATCCAATGAAATTTGAGCCAATCGCTGTTCGGAGAATCAAGGATGTTTAGGCTCAAACAGATCACCAAGGAATTCGACGCAACCGGCTCGCTGTGCAGCCAGATCAACCTCTTCGGCTTTCTTGATGACGAGATATTCCTCACCAAATCGGGCGATCTCGGAATCATCTTGTCGGTTGACGGCGTTGATTACGAATGTCTGGACACAAACACGATCGAGAATCTCACCGCAAGACTAACCGCCGCATTCCGGCTTTTTGATGAGAACTGCCGAGTCTATCAGTACCTGTTTAAGCGAAATCGAGAACACATCCCCTCTAAGACCTATGACAACCCCATCGTCAATGCCGCAATTCTCAACCGCATCCACTACCTAAACGCCAAAGCGGACTCTTTGTATTCCGTAGATATTTGCTTTGTGATCCTGTTTGAGGGTTTCCGGCACAAGGCATCGATTCTGACTAGCTTTGCCGCGCTTCCGTCTGATCCAAGGAAGGCCATCCGCGAACTGCTTGCCAGGCTTTCGACTCGGAGGCAAGTCGTGCTGATTGAGACTGACCTCGAAAGGTGCAGAGCATCTCTTCGGGCAAAAGTTCGCAACTTTTGTGCCCAAGTCCAGGACTTTGTCGGTATAAGGACTCTGCCCAAGGCGCAGGCATTCCGCGTACTAAAGCAAATTCTGAATTTCTCGCGACGGAAGGTCGAAAACGCTCAACTGAAACACGATACGTTTCTCGATTACTACCTGTGCGAATCTCATCTTGAATGCCACCGCGGTTTTCTTCGCGTGGACGACTTCTACGTCAAAGTACTGACGCTTAAGGAACCCTCGGCACAAAGCTTTCCACTCATTTTCAAACGGCTACTCGAAGTGGAAGCCAACTATTTCATTTGTACGGAATGGAGGAAACAACGACCGTCGAAAAGTCGCTCTCTTATTCACTCCCGACGGCGGCACTTTCATAACACAAAGCGTTCCATTTCGAGCTACGTCACCACGTCAGACCAACCCCAGCGGAATGAAGACATCTTGATCGATGAGTCCAAGGAAGCGCAGGTCCGCGACCTTGGCGAAGCGCTGAAGGAACTGGAGATCAAGGGCAACTACTTTGGGCAATATTCACTCACCGTAGTGCTTTTCGACAGAGACCTCAGCAAAATCGAAGAAGCCTCGGCCGAGTTTTATAAACACTTCAGTGTGCACGATGCCCTGGTCTACGAGGAAAGTTACAACCTATTCAATTCCTACCTCGCGACCGTACCCGGCAACTACGCTTTCAATCTGCGGTCGCTCTTGATCCTGAACACAAACTACGCAGACTACTCCTTTCTTTTTACCCTGCACTCGGGGAACAAATTCAACGCTCACCTCAAGCAGGAATACCTCGCAATTCTTGAAACCAATTACCGGACCCCGTATTACCTGAATCTTCACTACAAGGACACGGCACATAGCGTCATCCTTGGGAGGACTGGATCAGGTAAGTCTTTTCTTCTCAATTTCCTGATTACCAATCTGCAGAAATACGCCCCTTACACTTTCATTTTCGATCTCGGTGGCAGCTTCGAGCACCTCACGCGACTTTTTGATGGCACCTACGTCAATGTGCGCCCACATACAGCAGGATTCACGATCAATCCATTCTGCTTGCCAAAGAATAAGCAAAATCTAGATTTCCTGGCCCTGTTTATCAAGGTGCTCGCTGACAACCATGCGGGAGACCCACTCTCGACCGAGGAAGAACAGGAGCTTTATCAACAAATTCATAACCTCTACAGCGTCGATCCCGAACTTCGGACCCTGGGAGTCCTCGTGAACACCCTTCCCCGCGGGCTTTCCTTGAAGTTACAGAAATGGACCGCTGGGGGGCAGTTCGGTTTCCTCTTCGACAATGTTCAGGACACCGTTACATTTTCCAGGTTCCAGTGCTTTGATTTTCAGGGGATGCAGCAGTATCCGCAGATTCTCGAACCACTTCTCTTCTACATACTCCATCGAGCTAACCAGGTCATCACCAATCGCGACATTTCACACGTGTTCAAAGCCTTCCTAATCGATGAAGCCTGGATTTTTTTTAGTGACTCTCGGATACGCGCCTACATCATCGAGGCCTTGAAAACGTGGCGAAAACAAAATGCCGCCATGATCCTCTCGACGCAGTCAATCGATGAATTGCGGAAGTCCGACATAGTTGACGTCGTCATTGAAACCTGCGCGACCAAAATCTTTCTGGCCAACCCGGACATGGACCGTGATCTATATCGCAACCAATTTCATCTTAACGAAAAAGAAATTGACCTCATCTCGACTTTGGTACCCAAACGTCAATTCCTGATCAAAAATCATGACATCGCGAAAGTGGCGAACCTCGAAGTCGACCCGAAGAGCTACTGGCTCTACACCAACGACCCCTTTGACAACAAGAAGCGTAGAGAAGCTTTCGAAAAATACGGATTTGAGCGAGGGCTTGAAATTCTTGCAGGTGAAATTCCATTAGCGCAACAGCCATCCCACTAGGAGGCAACAATGTTTGGCAAGCAAAGTTTGTGGTCGTCAGTTGCAGCAATTCTGATTCTCTTTCTCGCCTGTCTTGCAGGGATCGTATTGTCACCCACCACTCACGCGGAAACTCGGGCACGAACCGTTCAGTACGCGGAGACTGATATTGTGCAAATTCGGGCAAAGATACGTTTCTCCACCCTCATCGTGCTTCCGGCAAGCGAAGAGATCCTGGATGCCACCACTGGTGACAAGGAATTCTGGATCATCAACGGAGCACACAATCTCTGCTACCTCCATCCAGCACAAGCCGGTATTCGGAGCAATCTCAATCTCATTACCTCCAGCGGCCACGTCTATTCGTTCCTGCTGACCGAAGTTAGTCGCGATACATCTTCTGAGCCTGACCTGAAGGTATTCGTCGAGCGCAAGGAAGAATCAACTATCGGCGGAAGTGCGTCAGTTCCTCCACTAGCGCGAGCGTCGGAAGTGCAGGCCTACAAGACGGCCGTTGACGCGGCACGGGCTGAAGCGTCTCAAGCGGTCCAAGCAGCCGAGGAGCGGGCACAAAAGGAAATTAGCCAATACAAGCAGCAGTACGCTGGCAAACTCCAATTCGATTACAGCTATGAACCAAAAGGGTCTAGAGCACCGTTTACGGTCACGGCTATCTACCACGACGACAAATTCACGTATATCAAGTCTTTGGCCCAGGAAAAACCAACCATCTATGAAATAAAAGACGGAAAACCCAACCTCATTAATTTTGAGTTGAGCAACGGTGTCTATGTCATCCCAAAAATCGTGGACAAAGGCTACCTAGCACTTGGAAAAAAGAAAATGTCATTTGAAAGGCACACCGGCTGATGCGACAAGAGTCTCGGAATGGAGATCGCAATGCCCGAAACAAATGAACGTGCAACTGATCCAAAGAGCAGTTCCCAAACTCGGGCTACTGTCGAGCGGAAGGCAGTAAAACCGGCGGGTCTGCTTCCGAAGAATACGCAGCAACTTGTGATTCTTGGCGTGGCGGTCGTGATGGTGCTCATTATGTGGCTCACGGGAAACGGCAAACGAGTCACGCCGGCAACAGCCGGTACTCCCGCGTCACACGTGCAGGCCCCAGACCCGGCAACGGTACAGGACTTTAAACAATCCATTCAAAAAGACCAAGCTGCAACACGGCAGCCGATCTCAGAGAGCGCCTTGGGACGGCTCCAGGCAATGGGCTTGTCGGACAGAATACCCCCTGGGAGCGTGCTGCCTCCGGATGGCACGCCGCCCCCGTTGGTGGCCGGCGCAGTGACCGAAAATCAGCCACCCCCTCCACCACCCGATCCGGTAAAGGAAGATCAAAAAAAACGTGAATATTTGTCACTCTTCGCTCCGAACGTCGCATTCACGTCCCGCAGGGGGCAGGAAGTGGAGCAGCTGGTAGGTTCGCAAGGCCGACCATTGACGATCGCTGCCCCGACCGCAGCACAGCAACCATTAGCACCAAACACCGAGGAGTGGGAACAACCAGCCCAGCAACTTCGGGAGCCGCTGCCGAAACCGAGCGGTGTGCCAGTGCATGTCAATCGAGACTTGCAACCGAACGCTCGAGAGGCATCGCGAGAGCAGAAAACTGAAAACGGAGTTGTTCACAACCCGGACGGTTCGCTTCCGGGAGCGTTCCATTCTTCAACCGGCAAGCGTTACGTCTTGTTCGAGGGAAGCATACTCGAAACGCTTCTCATCAACCGGCTGAATGGCACCTTTTCAGGTCCCTTGAATTGTCTCGTGACAAATGACATTTACTCGCACGATGGCCAGCACGTTTTAATTCCAGCAGGATCAAAAGTTCTAGGTGAAGCGAAAAAAGTAGAGGCGTTCGGGCAGCAGCGACTCGCCGTTTATTTTCATCGACTCATCATGCCCGATGGGTTCTCCGTGACGCTCGACGAGTTTAAAGGGTTGAATCAAATTGGCGAGACTTCCCTGCGGGATAAGGTAAACAACCACTATTTCCAGATCTTCGGCGCTTCCCTCGCCATCGGTGTTCTCGGTGGAATCGCTCAGGCGGGAACCGGAAATGTCTACACCAACTCTACCTTCGACCAGGCACGCGCCGGTTTCGGTTCGAGCTTGGCAAACTCCTCGATGCAGATTCTCGATAAATTTCTAAATGTCTTGCCCACAGTCACGATACGAGAGGGCAACCGCGTCAAGGTGTACCTCGCAGGCGATCTCCTATTGCCGGACTACAACCAGCACACCATGCAGCCCGACATTTAGGTGTCTTTTCCGTCAGAAAAGTGTTGCTGCAAAGGAGAGTCTACAATGTCAAAAAAGATCGTCGCAATTGCCATGATTCTAGCACTTCTGATTCTTCCAGCCGCGTCCTCCTACGGACAGTTTGGCGGGATCGTCTATGACCCCACCAACTACGCCAATGCGGTACTCCGGTACAACCAGCTCGTGCAACAACTGACCCAACTCAAACAGACCTACCAGCAGGTCCTCAACCAGTACAACCTCGCACTCCAAATGGCGAAGAATCTCAAGAACATGCCTGCCCGGTATCGGGCGATTTTCTCACAATGGCGGAATTTCACTGCCAACGATCTCTATGGAAATACCAACGCTTGGGTGAATGCTGCCAACGGCGCTGGCGCACAAAGTGTTGGTCCCGCCTATCTCCAAGCGACCATCCCATTCCTGACTTACAACCAGTCTGACCTGAATGCTATTAATCCGACCGACGCGCAGAATCTGAAATCGGTCTACGCCTCTCTTGAACTTTCCGATGGTGCCAACGTATCGGCTCTTACTACCGTCGGCAACATTCGTGCAAACGCTGCAACGGTTCAACAACAGATCGGCAATCTTGAACAAGACTCCCTATCTGGGGATCCGGCACTCAATAGCGAAGTCAGTGTTTTAAACAAGATCAACGCCAGCAACGTCCTGACACTTCGCACTCTACAGGATGCCAATAACCTCAGGCTGGCTGCGCTCGAACAGCAGGTCTTGCAGGCAAAACGACAAAGGGACATCGATGCTGCCAATCTCAATTTCGCAATCGACATGCATCAGCAGACCACGCAAAACCTCGCACTCTTCAACAGTAACCTGACAGAGAGCCTCGGCACCTACAGGCTCCCGTAAGCATGGCGAAGGCCCAGGAGAATCGGCAGAAGGAAAACTCATGAACTTCTTCGATCAAATGCTGCAAGCCGTCAACACCTTGGTTCAGCAGAATCTCGGAGTCTTCGACGGTATGGGACATAACCTCTTCCGGGCCTTTGCAACAATCTTAGTCGTTTGGTACGGGGTCAAGGCCGCTCTTGCCGCCGGCGAGCACCGCGGAGGTTTCCACTTCGCCAACTTCGTTAGCCTGATCCTCATGATCAGTTTTGGTTTTGCCATGGTCAACTACTACGACACTCCCATTCCTGGTTTCGGGAGGGACTTTCACCACCTCATCACCGACCAAGCCGCGAACCTTTCCAATCAAATCGGCCAGGCTAATGCTCAACGAATAGCCGACGATACGACCTATGTTCTCGGCAATCTCGATACCCCCAGCGTGACCCAACCGGTAGCGATGTTTCTGTTTTTCCTCCTACTTCTAGGTGCCCTGGCAACGGAAGCACTGGCCCTAATCGTAGTCTCATTCGGCATCGTGGCGACAGCAGTATGCATCCTGCTTGGTCCAGTGTTTATCCCATTTTTCATCGTGCCCCAGCTCGATTGGCTCTTCTGGGGATGGCTTAAGGCTTTCATTCAATATTCGTTTTATCAAGTCATTGCCGCCGCTGTGCTGTACATTGTCAGCCAATTCACAACTGGAATTATCCACGCACAGATCACTGGCCTCATGTCGGCAACCGATTTGATCAAGGCATTTCCGGTTTTGCTCGTAACGTACTTCGCTGCGATTTACGCCATTTTGAAAGTTCCCACTCTCACAAGCCACATCTTCAGTGGCACTTCAAGTGGCTCCGCCGTTGCCGCGTTTGAGAGCGTTGTCCGGGCGCTGGGGGCACAGGCATGAAAGATACAACCTTTAACGAAGCCAAACAGCTTTACCTCGAGCAATACGCCTCGGCCATTGTGACTAGCGGCTATCTGAAGATCGCCGTAACCCTCCTTTCACTTGTAGTCTTTGGTCTGGTCGTAATGAACCTCAAGATTGTCCGGACGCTTGAGAGCTTCCGGCCGACGGTAATACGTATCGACGAGATTGGCCGTGCTCAAGCTGTTGCGTATGAGAACCTCGTCTACAAGCCTGAATACACAGAAACGAAATATTTTCTGACCCACTTCTGCCGGCTCTATTACCGTCGAAATCGCTCGACGATCAATGATGATTTCAGCCAGGCACTCTATTTTCTTGACCGTAAGCTTGCAAGCGACACCATCCAAGCGTTCAAAAAGAAGGCGGTGATCAAGACCTTTCTGACCGACAGTCTGGCCCCAGAAAAGGATATTGACGTCGAACAAGTTGTCATCGAACCGATGGACAAACCGCCTTTCAAGGCGACAGTTGATTTCTATGAAATTGAATATGCACCCGCAGATCATTCGGTCATGCGGAGAACATTGTACACCGCTAGTTTTCTGTTCAGTTTCAGGGATCACGTCCCAAATCAAGACATTCTCGTGAATCCCTTGGGCCTCACGATCACCTACTTCCGCGAAGACCAGGCTTTCCTCAAATGACCACACAACACGCTCAAAGTACGGGCTCGAAGGAGATTTCCACTTGATTCGCCGCGCCCTATTTCTTTCGTTGATGCTAATGGTCTTGATTGCCTTTGCGCTCTTTGACCGACTGACTTTTCTTGCTCCGCAAAGAAAGCTTCTCCTTTCACACTGTGGTGTGAGCGTTGGGTTGTATCTCGCCATTCTCGCTTTAAACCTCTTTGCAGCAGCCCTCACAATCAATCGAAAACTTCTCCTCAAAGATACTGGCCGAAAGCTATCGCACTTTGACAAACACCTTCAGGCAGTGAACTCGCCTGGCAGTTCCAATCTCCTTGGGGAGGTGCACTAGTCGATGGATAGATGGCGGATTCTCGACGTGGAACAAACGGCATCGGATCGGCCTGATCAGCAAGCGCGTAAAAAGCCGGCTGAACCCGATCAGGCGATTGCACGCGGAACCACCAGCCCTTTTGAGGAGGCTAACAAAACAATCTCCCAGCCACTTCGGGTGGAACGGGCACGCTTATGCGAGCCCAGGACCCAACACAACATCCAAAACCGTTCTTATGCACTTCGGAATTCAGAGATTCGAGCCATGGCAGAACTCGGGACGTTTAGAACGGTGGACGTAAGCGATCTTGTCAGATTCGCCTATCAAGGCGACGAAGAACGAATGAATCAAGACATTCGCAGTCTTCGTTCGCAAGCCCTGGTTGAGGAGAAAACGATCTACCGGGCGCACCGGCAGCCACGAAGAATCCTGACTCTTACGGAACAAGGGCAGCGCATTCTTCGCAATGTCGGCTATGTTGCGGGCGATCAACGGCTCTACCACGGTTTCGTGAAACCTAGGGAAGTTGATCACGACGCCGACCTGTATAAGGTCTATCAAAAGGAGGTGGAGGAAATTCAGAGACAAGGTGGCCAAATAACGAAGGTGAGGCTCGACTTTGAATTGAAGGGCGCGGTGAACCGGGACAGAGAGGCTGCTGGGAACTTGTCAGCGGGACAAAAACAGGCCTGGCTCAGGGTAGTCGCTAGGCAACACGGCCTCTCGATCAAAGGCGGAACGATTCAATTGCCGGACATTCAGGTCGAGTACAAAACCGCCGAAGGCACTCTGGCCCACGCCAACATAGAACTTGTTTCTGAAAACTACAGGGGTGACGCCCTCCGTTCAAAAACCGGGGCGGGATTTAGGGTCTACGTACGAGCTGGGGATGCCAACCGCGTAAAACGCGCTTTGCAAGACACGGGCGCAGTCGAGGAGATTCTGTCGATATGAACGCTGCTTCCACCAACATCGAGACCCTTCTCAGGTTTGGTTATTCAAGCAAGGAAATCGCTTTCCTCAATATGGTGACAGCGCACTCTGGATACTTCGTGCCGAACCAGTTTTTGGACTTCACGGGTCAAAAGAAGGGCCGCGCCTTAAACGAGTTCACTCAGAAGCTTATCGACCTGAAACATGTTAGTTTTCACGCCTATCGCAATGCCGGCAGGGTTTATCACGTCTTTTCGCGGAAGCTCTATCAGGCACTGGGCCGTGACAATGTTCGCACGCGGAGAAAGCACGCGCTCGAATACATTCGAACCAGACTCGTCACGCTCGATTTCGTTCTGGCAAATCAATCGCTTCAGTTTCTTGAAGTAGAAAACCAAAAGGTTTCATTTTTGAAAGAGAGATTCGGGATCAAGCACGAAGATCTGCCCTTCCGAATCTATTCAAATCCTGGCAACTCTAAATCGACAGTCCGGTATTTCGTGGATCGCTTCCCGATGTTTTGGACTGGAATTGGCAACTCAGCAGAGTGCCTGGTAACTTTCACGTTTATTGATTCTGATCAGCCGACAATTCAGCCATTCCTGACGCATCTCTCCTCCTACAGGCCGCTTCTCTCCCGCCTGACCGCGTTTGAGTTCATCTTCGTTGCCCCCTCCCCTCGACTGTTTGCGCAGGCCGAGACCGTCTTCCGAAGGATCATTTTCGGTAGGGACGGAGGCCACGGAGCAGACGACCTGGTCCACTATTTCCGGATTCGCCGGGCTTGGGAAGCGAGCGAACGAGTGCCAGGTGCGGATGTGGTGTTGCTAAAGAAATTGCGCCGCAGGTTCGTCGGAAATGAAACAGAATCTCTCTACAAGCAGTGGGCTTCCGGCACACTCAGCGATGACAACCTCTCCGCCCACTGGAAGAGCAGATTCTCTCCTTCCACTGTGGTATTCCGGACAGCGGTTTTCGGTCGTTCGCTATCCGTTTTTTCGAAGAAGATGGCCGAAAGAATGGAACCGGTATCGGAATCCTGTCCCCCAACCAGTTCCGGAATGAGTTCCGGAGGTTAGGCATGCATTTCGATCAATCTAAGACAGATAAGGTCTCCGGAAACGGCCAAGTGGTACGGGCGGAATGAACGTGCGGGAGCGACATCGGCGGAGTCAGGTTCTGAAGCTGATTTGAATAAGACAGTAAAAAAGGAGATCGTTCATGCCACTCATCCCAAGAGTAGAAATGAAGCAAACCAAGAAGATTGTGACCGCTCGACTGGATGAAGAGACTCACGGGATGCTTCAGCGGTATGCGGTATTTCTCGGAGAAGCAACGCACGACTACATCATTTCAGAATCTTTGAAGCGCCTTTTCAAACGTGACCATGAGTTCAAGCAATGGCTCGAGGAGACGAATTCTGGATTCCTTGCTGACCGGGAATCAAACGAGCAATAACGCGTGGCAATAAAGAACATGGTAAAAGTTGCATGATCGGGCGGGTACTGAATTCGAAGAACTTCCTGGCCGTTGTCTCGGCAATCGTGACAGGCACATTGCTGAACCTAAAGATGATGCCGTGGCCCATGACCGACTCGTTTCATCCTTCGTCCTGGGATGAATATTTCCTTCGATTAATTGCGGTACACGATCCGTGGAGTTACGCGGCACTCAAAGCGGCTTATTGCGTCATGCTGTTCACGACACCATATATAGGATACTCATTCCTGCTCTCGGCTCTCTACATTTTTAGCCTTCGGCCCCGCGGCAAGGGTATCCCGCAATCTCTGCCAACATTTCCAGTCGTTGAAGAGCGCGAGCAACTCTATATCGTGGTGGGTGAGGTCCACAACCCTCGTTTGCCTGTTCCCGATGACAATCCGCGATGGCTAATGATCCCTGAACGGGGACTCTTTACCGGCACCGTGATCATCGGAGCCATTGGAAGCGGAAAGACAAGCTGCTGCATGTACCCCTTCTCTGATCAGTTGCTTGGCTATAAAGCTTCTGATCGCGAAGCAAACGCGAGTGGCCTCGTGCTGGAGGTTAAGGGGGACTTCTGCCAGAAGGTGCAGGCAATTCTGAATTCCCATGGCCGTGGCGGGGATTATCTGGAGATCAGCCTGGGATCAGAATGGGCGTACAATCCTCTCTATAACGACCTTGATGGCTATGCCCTAGCTTACGGAATCGCTTCCTTACTGAACAATCTGTTCGGCAAAGGTAAAGAACCCTTCTGGCAGCAGGCGTATACGAATCTCGTCAAATTCATCATCATCCTGTACAAGGTTGGATTTGGCTATGTGACGCTTTTTGATGTCTACGAATGTGCGATCTCGCCAGAAATCCTGGAACTTAAGATTCAGGAAGCGGAAGAAGCAATTACCGGCAAACACTTTGTTGCCGTATCCAGAGCAATCTTCGAGGAGTACGCCGAGGAACTGCATAGAGTTGGGTTTGAGCCCGACGACACAGGATTGATGTATCGGGCCGAAAACTCTCCCCACGTACAGTCGGCCTTGCACCAACACGCAATTCAAGCGGATCTGCAACACGAATCGAGCGGTGTTGCAGCTGACCTCGACAAGAAAGAACAATTGGAGGCGGTCAAACGATGGTACGAATACGATTGGAAGCGCATCGACAAGAAACTTCAGACATCCATTATCGAGGGAATATCAGTCTTTCTATCTCTTTTTGATGACAGTCCCGCGGTCAAGCGAACATTCTGTCCTCCAGCCGAGTTGTACAAAGGGGGATCGACCTCTTCCGGACGTCGGCCACTACCACCGATGGCAACACTACTAGAACAAGGAAAAGTAATTGCGTTGAATTTTCCGGTAGGCATGAACCCCGGTTTGGCTAGGGCCATTGGCGTCATGCTGAAAATGGATTTTCAGCGAGCAGTCCTGAATAGGATTCCTCATATCGTTTCTAATCCTGCGAAGAAGTGGCGCCCCATCGTCTTCATTTGCGATGAGTATCAACACTTTGCCACTGTTGGTGAAAACGAACCCAGCGGCGATGAGAAGTTTTTTAGTCTTTCCAGGCAAGCAAAGTGTATCCCCATCGTGGCAACACAAAGTATCAGCTCCCTGAAGTCCGCGCTGCCTGGGGAAACATGGCGAACTCTGCTTCAAACTTTTCGCACGAAGATCTTCTTGGCACTCTCTGATGACTTCTCCGCCAGAACCGCCAGCGAGATGTGCGGCCAAGATGAGAAATGGCGCGTGAACTACAACATTTCGGAGAGCGGCCAGGATTCACGAGTGAGCTACCTGACCGGAAGACCGCTCGCTGACAAAGCCCACATCAGTACCTCCAAAACCTACAGCCAGCAAAGAGATTATCGCTTCGACACCAAAACGTTCATGGAACTCCGCAACGCGCAGAGCATCATTTTGGCCTATGACGGCGTGGACCCGCAGCCTCCCACGCTTTGCTACTTGAAGCCTTTCTACAACGACATCAACAAGTCGTACTTTCACCAATTAGCGGAAGGAGAACTCTGATGAATGGATTTGAATTGATTCTGCCCTTCTTACGGCCAATTGAAGACCTGATTCTTGATCCAGATGTCAGCGAAATCATGGTTAACGGTCCATACCAAATCTTTGTGGAGAGAGACGGCTATATTCAACCCGTTCCCAAGGTGCGCCTCACGCCTGAGTCGCTCATGGTGGCAGTAAAAAACATTGCCAGACGCTTGGGTGATGACATTTCGGAAGCAAAGCCGCTTCTTGATTCGCGCCTTCCTGACGGGAGCCGTGTTGCTGCGGTGATTCCGCCCTGCAGTATTCAGGGTGTGACGCTGACCATCCGCAAATTCAATTCCCACAGATTCAGAATGGAAAACCTGATTGACGTGGGGACTCTAACAGCAAAAACGGCTAGAACCCTTACGCAGAGCGTGTTTGATCGAAAAAACATCCTGATTTGCGGAGCAACCAGCAGTGGAAAAACGACCTTGCTCAATACCCTTGCGGACTTCATACCCGATCACCAGCGGATCATCTTAATTGAAGACACGGCAGAGATTCAGCTTCACAAACAGAATGTGGTTCGATTCGAGGCTCGCCGTGAGCAGAACGGACTACCGGCTGTAACCATCCGTGACCTACTCAGAACGACGCTTCGCCATCGCCCCGATCGCATCATCTTAGGAGAAATCCGGGGAGGTGAAGCGTTTGACCTGCTTCAGCTCCTTAACACCGGGCACAGCGGCACGCTTTCGACCGTGCACGCAAATTCTGCTCCGCAGGGGCTATCGCGCTTCACCTCATGCGTGCTGCAGAGTGGCATCGAAATACCCTACAGGGCCGTCAAGACAAATATCGCAGAGTCATTAAACGTGATTGTGCAAATCGAGCGCAGACCAGGAATGCGTTTTGTTTCGCAGGTCTTTGAAATCAACGGCTACGACCCCGATAAAGACCGTTACGAGTTCAGAGTTATTTACGAGCGCGAGGAAGGATCATGCACTCCGAAGAAAAGCGCAGCCTGAGACCGAGCAACGATCTCAAACCAGTGAATCCTAAACGTTCTGTGGGCGCTTTTGAATATATGAAACGTAACTACCAACCATCCGATCGGCTGGCGATTGTGATACGCAACCGTTTTACAGGCGAAACCACGCAACGCCTTGCTTCGGCTGAAAAGATTGCGAGCCCTGACTTTCAGGCATGGTTGCGACACAAGAACGCGCGGGGAGCAGACATCTACATCTCGCAAAATGCCCTCCGTCCTGACGCACGCACCCGATCAAAAACTGATGTAGCTAAAATCCGGCACGTGTATGTGGATCTTGACAAGAATGGCGAAGACGCATTGACCAAGATCGCTGACAGCGGGCTTGTCCCAGAACCTAGTTTTATTATCAGCACTTCTCCGCACAAGTATCAGGTGATCTGGAAGGTGAATGACATGGCTATTGGTGAAGCTGAAGCACTTCAAAAGGCAATGGTAAGGGAATTCGGTGGCGACCCGGCTGCCACAGATTCCAGTCGTGTTCTGCGGTTGCCAGGCTTCGAAAATAAGAAGTACGAGCGGGACTACCGAGTTGAGGCCTACGCAGGCAGCAGTCAGACGTATACGCTGTCTGATTTTCGAATGCCAGCCGATGACCGGCAGTTCCAATCGCGGGCTCTGGATGTAACCAGGAACCCCGCGCGCCAGAACTCCGAGATAAGCCAATCTGAGCGTGACTGGGCCTACGTGAAGGTTCAACTGAGTCGTGGCGAAGCACCTGAACATTTAGTGGAGGCTTTGACGCATTTCAGGCGGGACAAGTCGTCTCCCGAGTACTATGCCCGTCAGACCGTGAGTCGCGCGTATGCGTCGGTCGCTCTGGCACGGGGGGACAAGACCACAGAGATCGAGCAGAAAGTGTCCCAATTGGCAACGCACCAGCCTTATCCCGAGGTGTATGCCAGGCAAACAATCGCTGAGATGAAATCTGAGAAACAACAATCAGCAATAGAGGCTGAGCAACCTGCGGGGAATTCTCGGGTTCGCTAAGCTTAGGTCTCAGCTGCGAATGGCCCAAAATTGCCTATGCTCGAGCGACGACGGAGCAGAAAGCTCAAGAAAAAGAAAGATTGCACCGATTGCACCGATTGCACCGTTCGAGGCTGGAACTTTACTCCGCTCGAGTGTAGAATCCTCTTGCGCGAGACACCGGACAAAGCCAGTTAATTAGTACAACGACGAATATGCAATTCGCAGGCAAGTTAGCAGCAGCGAATTTGAACGACGTGCGAGAAGACACTCGTTCAAAGACGCATTGGCGTGCAATCAGGCCTCATGCCATACCCAAGCTCCTAGTTCGGTCCCTAGCAGTACTCTTCGCTTTGGGCAGCATTGTTGCAATATCCCTAGTAGGCGTGCTTTCCTTTGGATGCTATGGTGTGGCCAAACTTCTCGGGAGGGTTCGTCCCCTACGTGACGCGTATCGATTACTCTCCCAAGCTTACGACCGGTTCATCGACCGTCTGGGCGAAAAAGTTCTGCGAGACTCCCGAGACACCCCCGCTTTGCGAATCATCGTCTCTCTCTCCCTTACCGCTCTGCCAATTTTCGTGATCCAGCTCGTTTTAGGTAAACCTCGACTTCTGCTGGCAATCGCTTTTTATCTTTCGCTGTGCGGTTTCAAGTTTCAGCGCTCTGTGAGGATGTTCAGCGCCAAACATATGGAGGCGCATCGGCCCCATGGCTACTTTACGGGAGTATACGATAAGGTGCTCGGCCGTTACGTGGAATTCTTTCTCGGATATTTGTACGGGGACCTTCCAGAACTAGGTCGCACGGTTCATGTCCGCCTCCACCACAAAGAAAATGGCGGACCCGACGATAATGTCTACTCCAGCGGCTACGATCGAACTAGTCCAGTCGATTTCTTTTGGTATCTTTCAGACAACATTTGGACGGCTCTGGGGCTTGCTCCGTACGCTTATTTTAAAGCTAAAGGTGAGGAACAGAACCGAAAACGAATGTTTTGGGGAATAACGCGGTACTGCATCTATTTTGGAGCAGTCTTTCTTTACAATTGGAGGATTGGGATCTTGTTCGTTTTGGTTCCTCTCCTGTTCATGAACTTCATCATGGCAATCACCGCATGGGTTCAGCACGCCTTTTGCGACCCCGAACACCCCGAGGATTATTTTATAAACACGGTGACCGTCTTGGATGAGGTGAACTTCATGAACGAGGGCTACCACCTCTGTCATCACCACCGATCCGGCCTGCACTGGACCGAGATGCCGGCCCATCTCGAGCGAATTCGCGACAAGATGAGGGAGTCCGGCTCGTTGGTCTTTCGGGACTTGGATTTTATGGGGCTTTTCATCGAGTTGACCCTCTTGCGTAGAATGGACGTGCTTGCCGAGAAGCTTATTCCGTGGGAACCCATGAATCACGAAGAAAAGCTCGCCTTGCTGGTCGCTAGAACGAAGCCTGCGAGACCCGTTCGGGTCTGAGACGTCACTGGACCACGCAGGAACGCCCCTATACATCGTCCCCATCTGGTGCTCGCCCGAAAAACAGCATGTCTTTCTGATTAATCAGGGGTCACAGGGGCGCGGATCGGAGACCACCGAAGAATTCGCGCGCAAAAGTGAGTGACGCCTCCCCGCAGCTGCACGTTGGTTGTGCGCCGCTCGCAAGATCCCACCTGTTCGGAAGGCCAGCGTGACCGATTGGAGTAGTACCATCCCGCTTCGGTCCTTAGCATCAGCTGCCCTGTGGCTTACTGGGTGTGGGGCCAAGCCCGACAGCTCTCCGTTGCCATTCACGTCCGATGAAGGAGCACGCATGAAAAAAGCACTTTTCGTTGGTGCAATGCTGGTTTTCGGTGTTGCGATCTCTTTAACGGCGGGTGCGCGACGGACCGCGGCGCAAGGTCCCGCTGGCGCTGGCGCGTCCGCTGCCGCGCAGGATAGCTCGCATTCCATGAACCCCATCAAGTGGGTCAAGAAGGATTCCAAGAATTCTAGCGATGCGCCCGGAGCCAGACCCGACCTAGAGAAAAAGCTTACCCCGAACCTGCAAGCCGAGGGAGTTTTGGCCGCTAACGCTACCGCTACCGACGTTTGTGCGCCATTCACAGCCTTAAATGCATGCCTAGCCGTTCTTCACGCCAGCCACAATCTAGGAGTGGAGTTCAATTGCCTCCGCGCCAACGTGACTGGGGTGCACACTAGTGCCGATGTCTCTGGCTGCAAGGTGGCTGACGGAGAGAAAGCTCAAGGCCTCAACAAGGCCATTCATCAGCTGAAGCCGGATGCCAACGCCAAGCAGGCTACAAAGGACGCAGAGCAGCAGGCCAAGGACGATCTCAAGGTCATCGGCGGCTAGCTTCGAAACTCAAGAAACTTCCGTTCGAGCCGATTGCCATTGTAAGCTCTCGTTTGCCTGTGACAACTGAGTAGCGGCAGGTTCGTGGACGCTTTTGCCGGAGCCAGTTTCAAGTTCCCGTCACTTGGCTGAAACGTTCGAGGAAATCGAAGACCGTGATTGCCCGCACTGAGGAGTGAAATCCTTCCCTTTGCCACCCGCCCTTGGCCGACAATTGAGGTCAGACAATACCAGCATGTCGGTTTTGCCTGAATGACCACCGCGAGATTCACCCTATATGACCTGGCGCGAATACCATGAGTTGACAAAGCACAGTGCCGAAGCGCTGAGGCGAACTCAGTACAATCTCGATTGGAAGAATATGCCCAATCCGTTCCGACATTATGAGGGCGTACCAATACTCGATTTGCCGGCCGACCCGCCAGCTCCGCAGATTTCAGCTCTTGAAGTGCTAGAGGGCAAAACAGGAACTACCTTAGTCAAGGATGGTGCGGGATTTCTTTCGCAGTTGATGTTCTATTCGGCCTCGATAAGCGCGTCCAAACGAGTGCCGTCAACCGGTTATACGTACGCACTTCGTGTGAATCCTTCTTCAGGTAACCTCCATCCAACCGAATTTCACTTCTCCGCCCGCGGCCTCGTCAATTGGCCCGACGGTCTCTATCATTACCGTCCCTCATCCCATATGGCGGAACAACGCGCCATCGGAGAGATTGGCGCAAGACTTCTCGAAACTCCTACGCCGCTTATTTTCGTACTGACCAGCATTGCCTGGCGCGAAGCCTGGAAATACAAGGACCGGGCCTATCGGTATTGCTTGCATGACATCGGGCACGCTTGGCAGGCACTCGCTCTTGCTGCTCGATCTTTGGGTTGCGAGAGTTTCGCGCTTGGTAATTTCTTCGATGATAGCGTGGCGGAAGTGTGTCTTCTCAGTGAGGATGAGTGGCCCATGTTGATCGTAGGGGTCCATGGCCCATCCATTCCCGTGAGAATGCTGGATCAAGTCGAGATGATTTCACTTGGTGGTCAGCCCAATCGGCTATCGGAAGAGAAGGTGGCTTATCCTCTGATCGAGAGCGTTCACGCTTCCACGAAGCTGAGTATGGAAGCCATCACCCCAGGTCTTTGCCAGCCGAAGCCTCCAGGCCGCGGCGGAATCAGGCTGCCGCCTGAAGCCTCGACAGACTGCAGCTTCGGCGACGTTGTTCGCATGCGGCGTTCCGCTCTTGACTTCAGAGGAGGGGACAGATCGATCTCCCTCTCGCAACTAGCGACTCTCCTTTCCTGCACAAAAGAACCTCTCTTCGCCGATTTCGCCACAACTCGTTTCGTCCATCTGTATCTCTACCTCCACCGCGTTACAGGATTGGCGCCTGGTGTCTACCGCTACTGGCCGGGGAACGCAGAGCTCGAGAGAATCAAGGATGGGGACCAACGCCTGGTAGCGGCAGCTCTCAGTTTGGGACAGGCACTGGCGGGTAACGCTTGTGTAGCCTTTTCCATGATCGGGGATTTTGAGAATGCTTCACGAAGTTACGGCGATCGTGGATATCGTTACGTGCATTTCGAGGCAGGCGCCATTGGTCATCGCATGTATCTGGCTTCCGAGGCGCTCGGCCTGCGAGCAACTGGCATCGGGGCGTTTTTTGATGATGAAGTGAATCGGTATCTCAATCTGTCCCCTGAGCTAGGACAAGTCGTCTACCATTTCGCAATTGGCTACCCGGTTCCCGATCCGCGCCTGGAGGCTTGAACTTCTATGGTTGGTATCCTCGTGCATGGAAATAATCACTTCATTCTGTCCGGACCATCGCCTGATGATGCCACCGCATTGGCTTTGGTACGACACTGGTCCATCTTCCAAATTGGTGAGGTAAAATCGCCGTCTTTCGGCCTGTGGCACGTTCGCAGTGAAGAGTTTCAGGAAAGCCTTACATGGGCAGTAGTTGTTCCTGGCAACCGTGAACTCTCTCCGGGAGTGGCGCAGTTACTTGGGAAACTTTCTGCTCGCGGCGTGACCATCCGAAGCTTGTGTGTCGGCTGTTGAAAATTCAATGTTGAATCTGGGTAAGAAGTGGAATGATCAATTCTAGGATGTTTGGCCGCCGCCGCACAAAACAGAAGGAGTAAGCAGCCCTCTAAAATTTGAGCTTAGCAGCGCTTCCTTCCCCGGTGTGGTATAGCTTTAACCTTAGGGGATGATCCAGTAGGTGATTTCACACGGATTGACTAAGTTCCAAGGAGAATACGCATGGCTGCCACAGGGATTGCTACGGTACCGACGCAGCTTGGGTCGCAATTTCTTGATGGATTGAGTTCGGCTGATCGAAAGACAATTTTGGCAGCCTCAGCACTCCGTCGATTCGCCGCCAATTCTGTGATCACAAACCACGGTCAGCCTGCTGACCATTTTTTCCTCCTGACGAGAGGTCTCGGCAGATATTTTTTTGTTACCGAAGAAGGCAAGAAGCTTCTCTTTAAGTGGATAGGACCAGGGGACATATTCGGAGGTAGGACCATTTTGTCGAGGCCTTCTTTTTATCTTTTCAGCTTCGAAATAGTAACCGACGGCGCCGCGCTCGTGTGGGATCGGCCCTCAATTCGGCGCCTTGTCGAGCGGTTTCCCAGGCTACTTGAGAACGCGCTGCTAACTGCGTCAGACTATATGGCTTGGCATCTGGGATCCCACGTTGGTTTAGCTTGCCACACAGCTCGACAGCGCGTTGCTCAAGTACTTGTTACTCTGGCGCGGACGATTGGACAAAACGTGCCGGGCGGCATCGCACTTGCAATTACAAACGAGGAATTAGCGAACGCGGCAAACGTCACGCCATTCACCGCAAGCCGCATTATAAGCAACTGGCAACGAGATCGTGCCCTGGTGAAGCGTCGCGGTAAGATTCTGCTGCAATCCCCCGAACGGCTGTTCTTGGGTATGGTGTAGACGCGGCTCAGGTGCCACTCTCCTAGCTCGCGGGTGTTACATTGTAGATTGCCCTGGAGCAAGCTCGAGACTGCTTAGAGGCAACGACACACGCAATCCCACTCGCAATAATTCCTGCGACACCAAATTGTTCAAAATCCTCATTCGGCTATTTCTGTCTGGTGCTTCGAACAGGAGAAGCCCATCAGCACTCAACCTTTTGTACACATTCTCGTAGTCGATGATTTCCCAGATTGGCGGAGATGCATCACTGAAAAGCTCCAGGAAAATCTCAGTTTGAAGGTCATTGGCGCGGCCACCGACGGCCTGGAAGCAGTTTTGAAAGCGGAGGAGCTTCAACCGGATCTGATTTTATTGGATATTGGACTCCCAAAGCAGGATGGGCTTGCAGCTGCCCGACAGATTCGCAAGATCGCTCCCAAAACTAAGATACTCTTCCTAAGTCAAGAGCTGGATCCACGTGTCGCGCAAGCCGCCCTCGACGCAGGCGGAGATGGTTACCTAGTTAAGTCGGATGCTGACAGAGAACTTTTCCCGGCCGTGGCGGCGGTCATGATTGGGCAGAAGTTTGTAAGCGTCAGCGTGAAAGATCACTTCATTTAGCTGATCCAGCGATTTTCCGCTAGGTTCTGTTAGAGCATTTGGCGTTATCCGGTCCAAAACACGCGCTAAAGCTTCTGATAATTAGAATTTGTCGTCGTCACCACAAGTTGTTTGGCAGTCGCATTCAGGACACTTTGCTGCACATAGTTGGTGCCATCGGGAAGGCTGCCCATCTGGACCTGCAGAGTCACAGCGTCTTTTTCCTCGCCCATATAGGTGTTGACGTTTAAGGAAATGATCTTGTGGGCAGCCGTATCAAACGTGAGGGTCATCTGATCCCCGGGTATGGAATAGTCTCTGAAAATCAAATTGACTAGGCCGCCCTGCGGATTTAACGATACCTTTCCAGCTTGGTAGGCCTGCTGCATCTTCTGGGGGTCCGGCGGTACGTACTGGCCGAGAAGGACTTTCACCTCTCCCATATAGTCCTTCATCTCTTCTTTTTTCTTTTCGATGATTCTTTCCTTCAGCCGTCCACCGCTTGGGGTTTCGGGAGGAGGGCTGATTAGCGTCTTTTGAACTTGTCCATCTGGGCCGTAGTGGCACAGATTTGTGGAGGCGGGCTTAGGATCTCCCTTCAGCGTCATTTGGGTGGTTTCGGTCCATTGATACTGATGCAGTGCCTGCTGATTGGCGGCAGCAATCTGCTTTACAGCCGCAAGCTTCTCTTGCAGCTGCGTGTCTTGCGCCGTTACTGACACGATCATCGCAATTCCCATCGTACCAACAATCAAGAAACGCATGCTTAGACTGGCGAGATTCGAGTTCATGCCACTCTCCTTGTCCGACTCCATCGCTACCGAATATTTCCCTGATCTCTAACTCTACGGCGTCGGAACGACCCGGTAGTACAACCCGTTTGCGCCGTAGGAAGGCTGGAACCAGGTATTCCCGCACAAATAGTAAGCTTGTCCATTCACTTGGGGTGTGACGCAGCCCGCAGGAAGGACGGCAGTCATCTGACCCATGGCGTAGGTCATATTGGCGGCTGCAGTCGCGTTGGCGGCTGCTGCGTTGGCATTGGCTGCGGCAGCGTTGGCGTTTGCTACGGCCGCGTTCGTTGCTACCGTGGTATTGGTCGCGCCCGCGTTGTAGCCTGCCGCGTATGCGTTATTCGCCGCCGCCGCGTTGTTCGACGATGCAACCGCAGTAGCAACAGTCGCGCCGACTACTGCCCCTCCGATGGCGGCACCGGCAACCGCCCACCCGCTGGCGCCACAGTTGTAGCAACCAGATCCGTAGACAGCGACGGTCGTGGGTGGATGATAGCCATAGTAAGAACTCGTACCGACGGTACCGTAACCTTCATAGTGCGTGGCGCTCTGACCATAGGCATTGGTTGCGGTGGTCGTTCCCGAACCTTCGGCGTGATATGCCGACCCACCGTAGGCATTCGTGGCCGAGGTTCCCTGCCCTGCGGTGTGTGTCGCGCTGCCACCATAGCCATTGCTAGCCGTAGTCGTTCCTGAACCTTCCGCGTGATATGCCGACCCACCGTAGCTGTTGGAAGCCGAGGTCCCCTGTCCTGCCGTGTGGGTTGCACTGCCGCCATACGCGTTGGTGCGCGTGGTCGTGTCCCCTGAGTGGGTGGTGGAACCCCCGCCGTAAGCATTGCTGCGCGAACTGCCGCCACCCCACGAACTCGCGTGCCCGTATGCTGAAGCGGTCGTGCAAGTGAACAGCGTAAAGAATAAAGCGGAAAGCCCAATCATTATTTTTTTCATGATGTTTTTAGTCTCCTTCTCACTATTGTGGTTGTGTCGGATTGGTTTTTGGCGGGGCCGGTGGTTTTGCTGGCGGCGTTTTTGGCGTTGGTCTGAAGCCAGGCGTTGGTTCCGGATTTGGATGAGCAAATTGCATGTGCTTCGCGGAAGAAGCTTTGGACGATGTAAAAAAATCATCGGAAACAGGCGCATCAAGTTTCCAGTCTGAGAGTATCAGATTGTGGCGTAGATGGTCAGGATCATCGAGATAAATCGCGTGAACGACTCGAGGTAATTTGTCGTCCGCACCGACCCATACCTCCGCAAAAATACCACTACCCGCGAATGCCACGATATCGGTGGTAATCCCAGCAACGACATTCGATTGGCCTACATAGTAGGCGTGTTTCAACCCGGGAGCCATGTCGCCGTACGGATCAGCAACGATCAAGTCGGTAAATGGAAAGTAGATCGCTGCCGAGTGGAAAACCGCTTCCAGCGTCTTATCGATTGTGTCCGGAGCGTCAGCCACTGCGACAAGATTCTCTACGGGCGAGTAGGCCATCACGACCTTGCCGTCGTAATAAAATTCCGAGACAGGCCCATCACCTTCCAGTATTACGCGCAGCTTGTTTGGCCGCTGTAAAACCGTATCGTACTTATTCCCGTAGACGAGCGGTACCCCCTGGCGGCTGAGACTTTCAAATGTCTCTATCGCCGTAAACGTAAGCGTGTGGGCCGACGCCAGTCTATTGCTGGTCGCTTTCAGAATTTCAATCGCCTTTGGCTCGAGTTCTAGTGGAGCAGGCGCTGCAGTTTTGGGTGGGGCCGTTTTCTTCTTTGCGGCTGGCGGTGCCGTTTGCTTCGGTGTTGACGGCGATGTGTCCTGTGCGGCGACCGTGCCCACAGTGCAAAAAATGACCGCCAGTACAAACAGTGCCAACAAGCACATTCTATCGGAGCGAATCATCGCACACCTCGGACCAACTCTGGATTTTAAGAGCCACCCAAAAATCGTCATGGAATCATTCCGCATTCAAACATCTTGTTGGCAATGGGAGCGGCAATTTTATTGATGAAAGCGGCGCGCATTTGCGGATCGCTCTTCAGAAAAGTGATCGCTTTTACTTCTTCGGGGGTTGGTGGGGCCTTTTCGCTTTTCTTAATCCACAACTGCTCGCAGGTTGAGTTCTGATATTTCGCAATGACTTTGTTGGCAACCGCATCCATGATCGGGAATTGTTGTGGTGGCGGAACCTTCGCAATACTTGGGCGAACTATCGCAAAACAAACAATCAAGAAAGCAAACAAACCAATTGCTGCAATCCATGAACTGTAACGCTTCATCGTCGTGCCTCCTGAATTTGTGTTTATTTCTTAATTTCAATTTCCGACACCTTTACTTTTGCGGTGGTGGAAAATTCTTCAGCAGCTTGGCAACCCCTTTATTCAATTTGTTCATGTCCTTCTGTTGATTTCCGCTGGGGTTCAACGTCTGCTCCGCCGAACCGCGCCAGATCAATTGCTGCGACGTTGGATCATAGAAATCTACCGCCAAGGTGCCGTTTGAAATCGTGGAACTGGTAGCCTCTCCCATACCTCCCATCAGCCTTCCTCCCATGCCCCAGGCATTCCACTGCCTTTCTTGGTCGACCGAGCACTGGTAGCCAACATACAGATCGGCTTTATCGCCTGTTGCCAGTGTAAATCCTTTTGCCGCGAGCGTATTGTTTACCGCGTCCTTGATCTCTTGGCTGATAATCTGATTGGGGTGCACGTTGGAGGGAATATCCACCCACTTGTAAGTGTGATATTTCGAGAAATCCGTCCCCGGCATATAGTTGTAATGCACTTGCTGCCCATGCACACCACTGCCTGCGACAAGCATCAGTGCAAGGACGATTAGAACTTGGCCGATTGTACTCTTAGTTCTGTTCATCATTTTCCTTCCCCTTCGAGAAATTTGAATTACTACTTACCGAGTGACACGAAGACATCTATCGAATATCATCCGCCAAACGAATTCAAGCTTTAGCCCCACGAGAGGAAATCGTTTCCGCTGGTGACGTTCGCATCTGATTCCCGTTACGCGCCTTTTTGCTGGCAACTTCACCCTGCCAACGGGCGCGATTGATGCTGCCAACAGGTGTGCTGTCAGGCGAGGAGTGACCCGTAACATCAAAATAAATCGCATCGCCGGCATCCAGCAAAAATTGCGAATTCGCCAGGAGGGTGAGCCTCGCGACCGAATGGAAAGGCGCTTGCGACTCTTTCCAATTGACACTCGCGTTTTCGATCCAGAAGTTGGCGTCCTGACGCTTACCCCAATAGGTCATCTTGTCGGCGTCGAGAAACTGGACTCCAAAATCGAAGGCGCTCATTTTGCCATCTTCCTTAAGGTGCCGGATCAATTCGTCTTGGAGGGCATCCTGATTGTTTCTTTGCAGAGGACGCGCTGGATTGTCCGGAAATGGCGTTGCCGAGTACTTCACAATATCGATCGGTCCGTGACGAAACGGTACGTTGCTTCCGTAGCGCAGTTTCTGGTACGGCTCTATTTTCTGGTGTGTTTGCAGTTGGACCAACGAGATGGCCCGTAGTACTCGCAACTTGTCCTTGAACGACAGAGACCACAACCCGACCCCTGTATTCGATGCTGTGAGCAGATGCATGGTCGCAAGAAATGCACGTGCGTCGTTTATGGGCAGAGTTGTCGTGTTTTGAAGTGAGAAATCCTGTCTGGCAATGTTAGCCTCAGGAACAATCGTGCCATCCCGAGTGAGGTCGACCGAGAAAGACAACGCCCGGACGTCGGCCTTGAAATCAGAGTTCACCTTCGGATCCGCGTTCGCAAACCGCACAACCGCGGGATATATGCCAGGTTTCGCGAAAATCCCCCTCGCGAGACGTGCCGCCAACAGAGGGTCGCGTCCGGCGGTAACGTCAAATACTTCGAATTGGGCCCGGGCGGAGGTACCCTTCGCGTGAGTTCCACGGCGGAGCGGGCGATGTTGTTCGCTGGCAGCTTTCGCTTGCAGCAACAGAACTTTTTCGGTGATCTTTTCGATGCAGGCCTGCTCTGCACCAAGGTTGCGCTCAGCGTCGCTGCCGGTCACTCCGAACCAGCGGGTCAGGAACAACATGGCAACTCCCATACGTGACGCCGGATCACAGGCCTACTCCTAGGTTTGCGATATATTTGATAGCAGTAATGCTTGGCAGAAAACAATACGCAGCGGCTTTTGTCTTAACGAAAGTGGAGAATCCTGTAATTTTGATTGGCGGTGCGCCATTTGCCTGCGGAATAACGAATATACTTTCCGCCGGGTCCTGAGTACCTATCATTGGATCTTTGGACTTGGGATTCAGTCTGACCGCCCCGGCGAATTCGCTTTCGTTGACCCATTGGCTCAGCACGAACTCATATTGATTCTCGATGCTTGCGTTGATGAAGTAACCGAGAAGGCCTCGCTCGATTCCATCGTATGGTTTCGTCGGATCATAGGCAGGTCCGTAGGGCATGCCACGCCGGGTAATCCGGTGCGTATTGTTGCTGCCACCGGGCTGGTTCTGGCCAGTGATCGGTTGGCCGCGCGGATTGATGCGGCGCATATGCGCGCCTACGGGGCAGCGC
>Ga0074046_10000390_pt1 | contig 40093 bp, 39 predicted proteins | sample BogForMeECP23OM3_FD_94441 | JGI IMG/M metagenome (GOLD analysis project Ga0074046, IMG submission 94441) | Bog forest soil microbial communities from Calvert Island, British Columbia, Canada - Bog Forest MetaG ECP23OM3 | ecosystem: Environmental > Terrestrial > Soil > Wetlands ... | reverse complement strand
GGCCTCCTTCACACGGCGTTATGATGCGGCTGTTTTCGAGCCCAAAAAGGAAATTACACATCTATGAAAATCGAATCTGACGACCGAAATAGAGGCTTGGAAGCACTGGGCCTCGGCAATCTCGGCAGCATCCACTGGAACCTGCCCTCACCCGCGCTTTGCGAAGAAGCCATCCGGCGTTATGAGGGCACACTCAGCCACCTGGGGCCGCTGGTGGTTCGCACCGGCCATTACACCGGACGGCTGCCAAAGGACAAGTTTTTTGTGCGTGAGCCGTCCAGCGAGAAAAAGATTTGGTGGGGCAAGATCAATCGCCCGATTGAACAGGCAAAGTTTGAAGTGCTCAAGCATCGTCTGTGTGCTTATCTTCAGGGCAAGGACATCTTTATCGATAGCTGCTACGCGGGCGCCGATGAACGCTACCGCGTGCCGGTGCGCGTGATTTGCGAGCAGGCCTGGCACGCGCTCTTCGCACGCAACATGTTCATCCGCGAACTCGACCCGGAAAAACTGGCGGCGCACCAGCCGGAGTTCACCGTTATTCACGCGCCCAATTTCCGTGCCGACCCGGAGGTTGACGGCACGAATTCCGACGCCTTCGTGGTGCTGCATTTCGGCAAGAAGTTGATTCTCATCGGTGGCACGGCCTACGCGGGCGAAATCAAGAAATCCATTTTCACGGTGATGAATTATCTGCTGCCGCAACGCCAGGTGCTGGCGATGCACTGCTCGGCAAATTATGGCAAGGACGAGAACGACGTGGCTATCTTCTTCGGTTTGTCCGGCACGGGCAAAACCTCGCTGTCGGCCGATCCCAACCGCACGTTGATTGGCGACGATGAACACGGCTGGAGCGATAACGGCGTGTTCAATTTCGAAGGCGGCTGCTATGCGAAGGTCATCCGGCTCTCGCGCGAAGGCGAACCGGAGATTTACGAAACCACCCGGCGGTTCGGGACCATCCTCGAAAACGTGGCGATCGACACTGTCACGCGCCACGTGAACCTTGATGACGCCTCATTGGCCGAAAATACGCGCGCGGCCTATCCCATCACGCATATTCCGAACATGACCCCGAAAGGCGTCGGCGGCCATCCCAAAAACATCATCATGCTGACGTGCGACGCCTTCGGCGTGTTGCCGCCCATCGCGCGCCTCACGGAGCCGCAGGCGACGTATCATTTCCTGTCCGGCTACACCGCCAAAATCGCCGGCACGGAAGCGGGCGTGACCGAGCCGCAGGCGACGTTCAGCCCCTGCTTCGGCGCGCCGTTCATGGCGCTGCCGCCGCTGACCTACGCGCAATTGCTGGGCGAAAAAATCGCGCGGCACAAGGTGGACGTCTGGCTGATCAACACCGGCTGGAGTGGCGGACCCTATGGCCAGGGCCAGCGCATGAAAATCGCGCTGACTCGCGCACTGGTAAAGGCCGTGTTGTCCGGTGCCTTGAAAAATGTCGCGACCCAAGCCGACCCGATCTTTGGATTGAACATCCCGCTTTCATGCCCTGATGTGCCGGCAGAAGTGCTGGAGCCGCGCAAGACGTGGAAGGACGCTTCCGCCTACGACCAAAAAGCGCGTCAGTTGGCGGCCATGTTTGACAAGAACTTCCAGGAGAACCTCGCCGACGCACCCAGATGAATGCGAAGCGGGGAAGTTATGGCCACAGCAATACAGTCGGTCCATATACAAGAATTGGGCATGATCGCCGCCCCAGAAATACCTGAGCGGAGTTGGCTCGGACACGTGAGGAGGCAATAGCCGATGACAATCGCCAAACGAGTGGCAATCAATACCGGAGGTGGTGATGCGCCCGGCCTGAACGCAGTCATTCATGGTGCGGTATATGCAGCGCGTGGTTTGGGCTGGCAAATCTTCGGTATTCGCGACGGCTACGACGGATTCCTGGAACCGCAGAACTATCCTGACGGTGGACTGATCGAACTCAGGCGTTCGGCGGTGCGCGAAATCTCTCACCTGGGCGGAACGATCCTGGGCACAACCAACCGAGGCGACCCGTTCTGCCGCCCTACGAGACAGCCGGATGGCACCATCAAAGAACTCGATCGTTCCGACGAACTCATCGATTCCTTTCGGAAGAACAACCTCGATACGCTCATCGCCGTCGGAGGGGACGGCAGCCTTAGCCTCGCACGCAAGCTGCAAGAGAAGGGCCTGCGCGTTATCGGTGTTCCGAAAACTATCGACAACGATCTTGAATCGACGGTCCTTACATTCGGGTTCAATACCGCCGTTTCATTTGCCACGGAATGTATTGACCGGCTCCACAGCACAGCTTTGTCTCATCAACGAGTCATCGTCGTTGAAGTCATGGGGCGCTACGTGGGCTGGATTGCGCTCCACTCCGGTTTAGCTGGACGAGCGGATACCATTCTTATTCCAGAGATCCCCTATGAAATCGATAAAGTCGCAGCACACCTTCTCCGAAAGCACCGGGAGGGCAAACCGTATTCGATTGTGGTGGTCGCGGAAGGAGCTAAACCGGTAGGCGGCGGTGTAACTGTCAGAAGTCGCGAAGCCGGCAGAGCCGACCGACTAGGGGGCATCGGCGAGACCATCGCCGCGCAGCTTCAGGAACTGACTGGCAAGGAGAGCCGATGCGTGGTTCTGGGTCACCTGTTGCGTGGCGGATCGCCCACGCCGATTGATCGTATCCTGGGAGTTACCTTCGGCGCCGCTGCCATTCGTGGGCTCTCAATGGGTATGGACGGAGTGATGGTGGCTCTTAACCCACCACGCATTGATTTCGTACCCATCCAGCAGGCGATCGCAAAACTGAAGCTGGTGCCACAAGATAGCGATTTTGTTCTTGTCGGGCGAGCGCTGGACATCTCGTTTGGACAGGACGAGTGATGTACGGTAGTCCAGAGCATCCTGCAACATGGCTTTGGAACATCTGCTCGGAACCCGGAGCCCAGCAGCAATCCTGCCAGAGCCACTCCGGCTTCTGCCTGCTCTAAGACAGCGACAATTTGTTCAACGCTGAATTCTTTCTGCGGGGTGCTGTGATTTGCACACTTGTGGCTCATTTCCCGGAAGCCTAGAGTGACCGATGGAAGCGATGTTCGTTGATCTCCTCCAGCGTTTATCACCGATTGAAACCAGACGCACACATGTCGGCGCGCGTCTGGAACCCAGTAAATACTAGGGAATTACACATAAAAGTGCGGCGCGGAGAAAGATGATGATTACGGCGGAACAACAAAGGCTAGATGAGGTGCGACTGGAAAAACTCGCGTGGAAGAAATGGGGACCGTATCTCAGTGAACGACAGTGGGGCACGGTCCGCGAGGACTACAGCGAGAATGGCGACGCCTGGAACTTTTTCACTCACGATCATGCCCGTTCGCGCGCCTACCGCTGGGGCGAGGACGGCATCGCCGGCATCTCCGATGACCAACAGCAACTCTGTTTCGCGCTGGCATTGTGGAACGGCAAGGATCCGATTCTCAAGGAACGCCTCTTCGGATTGACCAACAGCGAAGGCAACCATGGCGAGGATGTGAAGGAGTACTACTTCTACCTCGACAGCACGCCAACCCACTCGTACATGAAGTATCTCTACAAGTACCCACAGGCGGCCTATCCCTACGCCGATCTGGTGGAGACCAACCGGTGGCGCTCCCGGGATGAGATGGAGTATGAACTTCTGGACACCGGCGTCTTCAACGACAATCGTTACTTCGACGTCTTCGTGGAATATGCCAAAGACGGGCCGGAAGACATCCTGGTCCGAATCACCGCAGCTAACCGCGGCCCGGAAGCGGCGGAACTGCATGTGTTGCCGACCTTGTGGTTCCGCAACAACTGGTCTAAATGGATTGCCGAATCCAATCGGACCCCCCAAAAGCCAAACCTCAAGCGGATCCCGGCATCGGCGGGCACGAGTGCGGTTGCGGCGACGCATCCGCTGCTGGGCGACTTCATCCTCTTCTGCGAAGGCGAAACGCCGCTGCTCTTCACCGAGAACGAAACGAACCACGAGCGGCTTTTCCCTGGGCAAAAGAACGAGAGCCCCTTCGTCAAAGACGGCGTCAACGACTGCGTGGTGCAGGGCAAACACGGCGCGGTGAACCCGGCCAAGCAAGGCACCAAGGTTGCGGCGGACTACCGAGTCAAGATCGATGCTGGTCAATCCAAAGTGATTTGCCTCCGGCTCTCCAAGAGTTCTCCAGACCAGAAGCGCGAACCCTTCGGAAAACAATTTGATGAAGTGTTCGCTAACCGGATCCGTGAAGCCGATGAGTTTTACAAATCGGTCACGCCGCCATCGGTGAGCGAAGATGAGGCTCAAGTGATGCGTCAAGCTCTCGCCGGCATGCTGTGGAGCAAGCAGTTCTTTTTCTTCGACGGTGATAACTGGCTGGACGAGCACCAGTCCAACCCGCTCCATCACGGATATCGAAATTCCCGGAACTCGGAGTGGTACCACATGCTGAACCACGACATCATCTCCATGCCTGACAAGTGGGAATACCCCTGGTACGCGGCCTGGGACCTAGCCTTCCACACGCTCTCGCTCTCGATCGTTGATCCCGACTTCGCCAAGGGGCAGATGGAGATGTTGCTCCTCGCCTCCTACTTGCACCCCAGTGGCCAGTTGCCTGCATACGAGTGGAACTTCAGTGACGTGAACCCTCCGGTCCACGCATTTGCAACGCTCTTTCTGCACAGGACCGAGCAGGCTCTGCACGGCAAGGCTGATATAGACTTCGTAAAATCGACGTTCAACAAGCTTTTGCTGAACTTCACCTGGTGGGTGAACCGCAAGGATCCTTCCGGCAAGAACGTATTCGAGGGAGGTTTTCTGGGCCTTGACAACATCGGCGTGTTCGACCGCAGCGCTCCGCTTCCCACCGGCGGCCACCTGGAGCAATCCGACGGCACGGCGTGGATGGCCCTGTTCACCCAGAACATGATGGAACTCTCGTACGTGCTCAATGATTACGACTCCGTCTACCAGGCGATGGCCTTTAAGTTCGTGGAGCACTTCCTTTACATCGCCGCGGCCATGAACCGGTCCGGTCCGGACGGCATGTGGGACGAGGAGGACGGCTTCTACTACGATCTGCTACGGCTACCCGACGGCAGCGCCACGCGGCTCAAGGTGCGCTCGATGGTGGGACTCCTTCCCCTTTGCGCGACGACGATCGTCGAAAAGAATCAGCGGGAGCGCATGCCGAAGGCGAATGCTAGATTCCTGGAACGCCTACATCGGATGCCAGAACTGTTGAAGACCGTCCATCCTACGGGTCCGGGACACTTCGGTGTGGCGGAGCGGGGGATCATGGCCCTGGTGAACCCGGAGCGACTCCGGCGGATCCTTATGAAGATGCTGGACGAAAACGAGTTCCTGAGCCCCTATGGCATCCGCTCGCTATCTAAGTTTCACCAGCAACATCCCTACATCCTCCACGTGCAAGGGCAGGAATACCGAGTGGATTATCTGCCGGCGGAGTCGAACACCGGCATGTTTGGCGGCAATTCCAACTGGAGGGGACCGGTTTGGATGCCCATGAACGCCATCATTATCCGGGCGCTGCTGAACTTCTATTTGTACTACGGCGACAACTTCAAAATCGAATGTCCCACGGGATCCGGCAAGCTCATGAACCTGTTCGAAGTGAGCAAGGAAATCTCGAACCGACTCACTCGGATTTTCTTGCGCGACGCACAAGGCCGGCGGCCCGTGTATGGCGGCACCGAAAAGTTCCACAGCGATCCGTTCTGGCGCGACAACATCCTCTTCTATGAATACTTCCACGGCGACAATGGTGCCGGTCTGGGTGCCAGTCACCAGACCGGCTGGACCGGCCTCGTGGCCAAACTTATTGAACTCTATGGCTTCCTCGATGCCAAGCGGGTGCTGGAAGCTGGCAGACAGGCTGCGTTCACTGAGAAAGCCCAAGCTGCTGATTAGAGAGGGCGGGAGGATTACCCGAAGCGTGGGCGGGCCGCGTGTGGCCTGAACTCAAGAGCTTGAAGCTGCGAGGCGACACTATCGTGACCGTGCTGGCGATTCTCGTGATCGCTATTACGCTACCGTTTGCGATTGTGGACACCATCGAAACAGGCCGCGTGTACGTATTCTCGTGGCATTTCCTCGAGGAATTACCGCGGCGGTTCACCGGGCCCGGACGCTTCCGCTTCATGCTGCAGCCAACGGTTGCCATCCTGCTGGGGATTGGCGGAGGTCTCCGCGACGCCAAGGCCGGACATCCGCCCTATCTGTCCGGCTTGCTCTTCAGTGCTGAACATCGCAGGGAATTCCTGCGAAGTGGAGTGGCCGCTATCCGCAACCTGCTCGCCCTCGGAATAATCATGGACATCGTGTTTCAACTGGTCCTTTACCACTCGGCGCATCCGGGCGCGGCCGTACTTGTTGGGCCACTGTTCATTTGCATACCCTATGCACTCTCCAGAGCGCTAACCACACGCTTGGCAGGGTGATTGGGGAAAAAGTAAAGAATGTCCCGTTCATTCTAATCACTTACGGCACCGGCAAGCGAGCAAGCATGTGGCGCTGCTGAAGTCTGGAGGCAGGTTGGACTACTTGTTCGCGAAGAAGGAAGCCTATCATTTCGCGGGCGTAAGCGCGGGGAAAGTGCTGAAGGATGAAGACACGGTTACGCTAGGTGGCGTGACCTTGACGGCTCATTGGACCCCCGGACACACGCCAGGATGCACGACGTGGACGACCACAGTGCAGGAGGCGGGACGCGCGTACTCGGTGGCGTTTGCGGATGGGACAGGAGTTAATCCGGGGACGCGGTTTGTGACAAATCCATCGTACAAGGGGATTGCGGACGATTACCGTAAGACGTTTGGCGTGCTGGAGTCGCTGCACCCGGATATTTTTCTGGCGTACCACGCAGGAAGATTTGCCATGGAGGAGATGTGGGCGCGGGCGGCGACGGAGGGAGTGAAGGCGTGGGTGGATCCAGAAGGGTACCGCGCGTTCGTGGCTAGCGAGAAGGCGAATTTTGAGAAATTGGTGGCGCAAGAGAGCGGGAAGTGAGGAGGAACAATTAACCGCCCTAGATCCTAATTCTAGCAGGATTCAATTGCTGAATCGTTCTGCAGCGCGAATCTGTGCCTTCAGCCGCTCTTGTTCTCGATTCTTGGGTGGCGCGTTTGTTTCCAGCGAACGGAGAAGTCGACTCGAAATAGAGGCGATTTCGTCGACAGCGGCCATGAACGAGGCTTCGTTGGCCTTCGATGGCTTGTTAAAACCGCTGATTTTTCTTACGAACTGAAGCGAGGCGGCTCTAACCTCTTCTTCCGTCACAGGCGGATCGAAGTTGAAGAGTGTTTTTATGTTCCTGCACATACTTTTTGACCTCAATGGTACCTAGGCAATGCGAGCGGCCAACCTAAAGATTTTATCGGTAAAATTACGGGCCGAAAATAACATTTGACACAGATTTCACTTTTTCTGAATTGAAGTAGGACCTATGCTTGCATAAACGAGCCACAAAGACGGGGCAACCACCCCGCAACCGATTCTCAATATGAGGTTTGAACAATGACGCCTGTGCAGAGAGAGCTTCTCTTGGAACTCCAGAAGTACGCAGTGACTGCTCCCACAGTAGAGTCCCTCATGGAGCAAATCTCCAAGCGCCTCCATGAGAAAGTAGCGCGCTACAACTGGGTGGGTTTTTATTTGGTGGATCCTGCGGACGTGGGTTATCTGATCGTCGGGCCATTTGCCGGCAGCTTTACGCCCAACGCCCGCTTTACGCTCAACACCGGGCTGTGTGGCTTGGCGGCTACCAGCGGCCAGGTGGTCGTTGTGCAGGATGTCGCTAAGGATCCGCGATATCTGTCAGGCTCGTCGTTGGTGAAGTCCGAAATCGTCGTGCCGATTTTCATCAATAGGAAGCTTGCAGCGGAATTAGACGTGGAAAGCTATTTTGCGGACACGTTCACAAAACAGGAACAGGAATTTGTCGAAGCGTGTGCCAAGGTGGTCGCAGACTATATAGGAAGAGCCAAGTAAACCGGGAGTCTGGTCAAGGAAACCGGTTAGCGCGAAGCGTTTCAAACAAAACAGGATGCGATGGAGATGCCTTGTGTGATGCAGGTCACAAATTCGGTCTTTGCGAGTCACTGTTTGAAGGCCCTCTCTCCGATAAGCTGACAGTCAGGCGCGGACTCTTGCCCAAGTGATTCCCGTCGGCCGCTCCCCCAAGCCGTGCCGATACCTGAGACGCGAAGGGCCCAAATGCCCCGCAGACTCGACTTTAAACTCATCCTCTCGCTCACCGTTTTGATCGTCGCCATCAGTTGTGTCAGCGGCTTCCTGAACCTGCGAATGCAAAAGAGCCAGTTGGTGGAAACCATGGTGCTCGGCGCGGACCAGCTTTCGCGCAGCATCACCAGCGCCACGTGGCATGCCATGCTCGATGATGACCGCAAAGCGGCATATGAGAGCATGAGGGTGATTGCAGATAAACACGGTGTGGACCGCATCCGCATGTTCAACCGGGAAGGCCGGCTGGTGTTCTCGACCGATCACCAAGAGCAATTGAGCCGTGCAAGTCCCTCCAGCGCGGTCTGCATCAGTTGCCATGGAACAACGCCGATCCGGACCAAGCCAGCAGTGAATTGGCGCGTGCGCTATGACACATCGCCGGCGGGCGTTAAGACGCTGAATATTGTGACGCCGATTTACAACGAGCCGTCATGCAGTTATGCAAGTTGCCATGCGCACGACGCGAATACGCATGTGCTGGGCGTCCTGGATGTGGCGCTGAGGCTGGATCCGGTTCAGGAACAAACCCGCACGATAACCTTGCAGACGGTTTTGTCGACGCTGGTAGTGGTCCTTATCGGAGCGGGGTTTGTGACATTGTTCACGCGACGATTCGTCGCCACGCCGATTAGCGAACTCGTCAAAGGAACCAGGGAAGTCAGCGCCATGCAGCTCGACCACAAGATCGAGATTTCGCGACGCAGCCAGGAGTTGGATGAGCTCGTCGACTCATTCAACCGCATGCGGGAGCGATTAAAAGTGGCAGTGGACGAGTTGAACGAGATGCAGCAAACCCTCGAAAGTAAGGTGGCCGAGCGGACCGCCCAGCTGGAGGTGGCTCATCGCAAGCTGTTGCAGAACGATCGGCTGGCCTCGCTGGGACAACTGGCGGCGAGTGTCGCCCACGAGATCAACAATCCCGTCTCCGGTGTGCTTAATTTGTCCATTCTCTTGGAACGGCTGATGCGCGATGGCGAATTTCCTGTGGGACGCGAGGCCGAATTTCGCAAGTACCTCGGGCAAATCTCCTCGGAAACGGCCCGTGTAGGTCGAATCGTCTCGGATCTCCTCGCGTTTTCGCGCAGGTCCAAGCCTCAACGCCTGCCCGCGGACTTGAACAAACTGATTTGCAGCACGCTGGGCTTGGTCGGACACAAACTAAAGCTGATTAACGCCGAAACCATTTTGGATCTCCAGGAAGACCTGCCGCGGGTGGAATGCGATCCTTCGCAGATTCAGCAGGTGATTCTGAATCTGCTGCTGAATGGGGCTCAAGCAATGCAGGGAAAGGGCGGGGGTGAATTGCGTATCCGCACACGTCTGCTTCCCGATCAAGAAAGTGTCGAGTTGAGCGTGCACGATACCGGCGAAGGCATCGCTCCGGAAAACCTATCGAAAATCTTTGATCCGTTCTTCACCACCAAAGCCGATGGAAAGGGAGTCGGGCTTGGGCTAGCAGTGCTGTATGGGATCGTGAAAGCTCATGATGGCGAGGTGGAAGTGGCAAGCCAGCGGAACGAGGGAACATCATTTACCGTGACCTTGCCGCTGAAAGCGCGAATTGTCGCGACCCAACAGAAAGAAGTGCAGGTACATGCCGAGTGAGCGTGGTTTATTTGCTAGCGATTGGAAGCGTGCCGGGCCAGGTGCTGGACTGGATGGAAGAAACTGTTGCCGACTGGTGTCCGTGGCCGGTTCGTCGATTGCCGGCGATTGTGTTTCCCGAGGACAGCTACGACGCGAAACGCGGCCAATACAAATCGGTGGACATTATGAAAGTGGTGGCGCGAAGCGCGCCGAGCGACGCGACCAGGATTTTAGGAGTGACGGAAGGCGACCTGGCGATTCCGACGCTGACGTTTGTGTTTGGACAGGCGCAGTTGGACGGCCCGGTGGCGGTGGTATCGCTGGCGCGGTTGCGACAAGAATTTTATGGGCTGCCGGGCGAGGTGACAGTGTTACGCGAACGGCTGGCGAAGGAAGTGCTGCACGAATTCGGGCACACGTTTGGACTGACACATTGCGCGGATTCGAAGTGCGTGATGAGCCTGGCTACGCATATAGGGCTCGTGGATAACAAGGACGAACGATATTGCGGGCGTTGCGGAGCGCACCTGGTGCGCAGCTTTGCGGCTTCCGATGGAGAGGCGAAATGAAGAAAACCTGGCCAATTTTGGTGGTTGACGATGAAGAAGTGATGAGCGAGTCGATGGCGGCATGGTTGCGCGAGGACGGCTATCGCGTCGACACCGCAGCGAACGGCCAAGCGGCGTTGGAATTGGCGAAAGCGACGGACTATGCCATTTCTTTCATTGATTTGAAAATGCCGGGAGGCATGGACGGCATAGAAACAATGATGGAAATGCGGCGCATCCGGCCGGAGGCATCCATCATTATCATCACCGCATATGCGACCGTGGATACGGCGATTCAGGCGATGAAAGAAGGGGCGCAGGAGTACATTGTGAAGCCGTGCCATCCGCAGGAAATCTCGATGCTGGTTTCGCGGATATTGAAATTGAAAAAACTGCAAAACGAGAACGTGATCCTGCGCAAGAAAATCAGCCGCAAATATAAACACCACGACATCATCACCAAGAATCCGAAGATGCAAGAACTTCTGTCGCTTACGCAGGATATCGCCAGCCTGCGCAGCACGGTGTTGATCTGTGGAGAGAGCGGCACCGGGAAGGAACTGGTGGCGCGAGCGATTCATTATTCGGGAGCGCGTGCCGAGAAGCCCTTTGTGAGCGTAAGTTGCGCGGCACTGACGGAAACGCTGCTGGAGAGCGAATTGTTCGGGCATGAGAAAGGTTCCTTCACCGGAGCCGAGGGGCAGACCAAAGGGAAGTTTGAGATGGCGGATGGCGGAACGATTTTTCTTGACGAGATCGGCGACATTTCCGCCAAGCTTCAGGCGGATCTGTTGCGCGTCCTGCAGGAGCGGCGTTTTTATCGCGTGGGCGGCGCGGACGAGGTCAGTGTGGATGTGCGAGTGATCGCGGCAACAAACAAGAATCTATCTGAGGAAGTCACGGAAGGGCGGTTCCGCGATGATTTGTATTACCGGCTGAACGTGATTGAGATTCGGATCCCGCCACTGCGGGAGCGGCGCGAGGATATTCCCTTGCTGGCCGAGCATTTTGTGCAGCAGATTGCCTCCGAGTTGGGCAAAGATATTAGCGGAATCTCCGCGGATGCCCTGAAGGTGCTGATTGACTATGATTGGCCCGGAAATGTGCGTGAATTGGAGAACGTGATCGAACGAGCGATAGTGACTTCGCATAACGGAACTCTGGTGGACAGCGATTTTGCCTGGCTGACTCAGCGGGGCAACTCCCAGCGAGATTGGGAAGTGCCGGATGTGCCGTTATCGGAATTGGAGCGGCGGGCCATCATTGCGGTGCTGGAACGCAAGAGGGGCAACGTGAAGGAAGCGGCGGCATCGCTGGGAATCGACCGCTCGACACTCTACGATAAATTGAAGCGCTACGAGATCGCTCACTAAGAGTCTTTGATAAAAAGTCTGGGCTTGGTCTTTACGTTGAGAGCTTTCGCGCTAACAACGCCCTCAGGATGACAACCGAGGAATCTTGTGGCGATAGGAGCGGGCAGTTTCGTAAAAGCGGGAGGGCTCCCGCACTCCAAAGTTGCTGCTCAACTATCCAGAAAAGTTGCGGCGAGGATCGTATCCCAGTCAGCTTCGGGTTCGGCATCCATTAAGTTAGGCATGAGCATGCCACCGTCGGCCAAGGTATGCTCGGCGCCAGGCATAGAGAGCTGCAAGTGCAGCCGATCGATTTCCGCAGCGAGCCAGCCAGGAACCTCCTGTCCGTGAAGCAAATGGCGGAGATTTGGCTGGCCGTGAGGAAGGATCTTCAGGTACCAACCTTCGTCTGGGCCTCCTGTGGAAATGACCGTACCGCCGAGCGGGGCGCGTACGCGAATTTCGTAACCATTTTTCGTCATGCGCCAGGCGATGCCATCGCTCTCGACGTCATCGAGTGAACGCGGAAATTCCACGGAGTCGGGACGGCCAATCACGTGGTTGGCAAATTCATCGAGTCCAATCGAAAACGTCCCATCCCTTTCGGGACGAACCCATGTGTGGCCACGGTGGTACAGCAACTTGTCCGAGTAGCTGACGCCGACATTCTTCGTGGGCACGTTGCTTGGCAAGGAACCAAATTGTGTGTAGTTGGCACACTGGCGGCAATCGAAGGCATTGTCGCAGGTGCGGGAGGCCACGCGTCCCGCAAGTTGGTGGCGGCAGTGGCGCGCTGCTTCGGGCAGGTCCGCGAAATTCTTCTGCCAGCACAGTTTGGCCGCGCGGTGCGTGCGGAGATCAGAAGCGGCACGCCAAACGGCCGAGACAAATGTGGAGAAGATCACGAGCACCACCATGAAGAATAGCGACAGGAAAATGATGTGCGTGGCGCTCCAGTGGTATCCATCAGTCCAAGGAAACATTTTTGTCCACTCCTTTTGCTGCTTCAAACAGCGGTAAATATCGGTAAGACAGCGAATACACGATCACACCATAGGCGATGACGCCGCCGAAGGTGGCGACCTCCTGCCAGCTTGGCGTGTACCGCAGGAACTCGTCGAAGGGAAGAGTGGGCAGGGCGAGTGTCTGCACGGTGAACACGAAGCGGTTCAAAAGCACTCCAGCGCAGGCCAGCGCCGCGCCAGTGAGCAACCAACCCCGCCTTCGAGCAGTGTAAGGCAGGATAAGAAGAAGCGCGGGAAGCAGCCCCAAAGGCACGGTCGCGGCAAAGAGGAACGTCGAGCTCATGGGCCAGTAGGAGTAGTAGTCCGACGGGCCGAAGCCGACGGACGGCGAAGTGATATTGAGCCAGACGTACGTGTCCACAGCTTTTGCAGCGACATATACGGCGAGAAGCACGCCAGAAATAAAACCCAGCTTGCGAAATACCGTCGGCTGCACCAGTTGACGTCCAGTCACCTTTTCGGCTGCGGCCGTCACCAGTATGAGAAAGCTCGGTCCCACGGCAACTGCGGAAAGAATAAAGAGGAAGAACGTGGATGGCCAAATCCCAAATCCCTGGCGATAGACGAAGGGGCGACCACGCAACACGCCGTAAAGTCCGCCGAGCGAACCCTGATGGAAAAAGGAAAGAAAGGCGCCCACCCCGGCCAGAACGGGAACCAACTTGTGGAGTTGGTGTTCAAACACGAGGAACGAAGGGATCTTCCGCAATTGCCGGTTTCTGAGCACAACTGGGATGTATTCCAGGATCAGCACCAGCAAGTAACAGGAAATACAGAAGGTGACTTCGGTGAGCATCGAGTGCGTGTTCGGGTACCAGAACGTGAACCAGGCACGCAGCGGCTGACCCACATCCACCATCAGAACCGCGATTGCGCCACTGTAACAGGTGAGCCCAACGACAACCGCGCTGTTGAGCACGGGCTTCAGATCTTTCTGCTTGAGGATGTAGACGAGAAAGCCGGTGAAGAACGCGCCGGCGCCCATGGCAATGATTGCGAGGTCCAGGAAAATCCACATGCCGAACGCAAAGCGATTGTCCATGTTCGTCTGGTTCAAGCCGTAATAGAAGCACAGGCCTGCGGCGTAAATTCCGAGGAGCAATAGCAACATCCAGGGAAAAAGCCAGAGGAGGAAACGCAAGGTTGAGGCACGCTCGGCACCGCGGGCGATCCAACGCCGGTCGAAGAGCAACGTTTCAGACATGCTGGGCCTCCGTGGGACGGTCCGAATTCTTATCCGCCAGCGTTCGGATCCACGCTTGTGTCGTTCTGTAGTGAATTTTCGGTTCGGTACCGATGCGCGCCAGTAGCCGGAAGGCGTCGGGGGAATGCGCGGCTGTCGAGACGGGGTCATTCGCATCCGCCAGGTCGCCAAATAAGATGGCGCCGGTGGGGCAGGCTTCCACGCAAGCCGGGACGTAGTCCGCGGGATCGATTTGTGTTTTTCCGGCAGCGGCTGCTTTTTCGTTGGCTGTGTGGAACCGGGCGTGGCACAGATTGCACTTTTCCACGACGCCGCGCATGCGAACGGAAACGCCGGGATTGAGACTTTTTTCCATGCCCGGCGGCCACTGGGGATCCCACCAATTGAAATAACGAGCGTGATAGGGGCACGCGGTCATGCAATAGCGGCAACCCAGGCAGCGTTGCGGAATCTGCATCACAATGCCGGTGGACTTGTCGACCTCGACGGCCTGTTGCGGACAGACGCTGACGCAAGGAGTTTCGTGTTCGCACTGCATGCAGGTGATGGGGATAAAGGCTTCGCGGAGATCTGCGCCGTCCTTGCCGTTGGACAGCTTGCGAACCAACATCGGCGTAAGACCCGTTCGCGGAGTTGCGCGTGGAACCGGAGGTGGAACATTGTTCTCCGCGGCGCAGGCGACCATGCAAGAGCCGCAGCCCGTGCAACGATCCAAGTCAATCACCATTCCATAACGGGCGCTCATACCTCCCTCCTTGCTGGCACGTCGCGCAAGTTCGACTCTTGGTAGAGTTTTGCGGCCAATGGAGGAAGGACGGGAGGAAGCCATGCGGCCGCCCAATCTGAAGTGTGCGATGGCGCAGTTCTTGCGGGCCATTCCTGCAAAATGCACCGAAAGCCACCCGGTTTTGGCGGATTGCCCATCCAGATGGCACCCTGGCGGAGTTGCTCTTCCAGTTTTTGGGCGGACTCGAACTTCGTAACGGGAGTTTGTTGCTCTGCGAAAACCATGCCCAATTTCGCACCGAAGATCTCTTCGCAGCGCGAATGGATGAGTTTCTCCACGTCAGGCAATGTGGAATCGATCTTCGCCAGAAACTGTGCAGTGTTCTTTACTTCTTCGGATTGCTGGATCAGATTCACAGAGACTGCATAAGTATCCACAGCGGAAGTCGGCGCTGTTGGCACGTCCGTAAGTTCTTCGAGGAAACCAGGGGAGGGAAGCAGCCAATCTGCCTTGCTGCTTCCACCATCCCACGCAGCAAAACGAAAAACCTCAGCGGTTGTTTCTGGAACAAAGTCCCACGGAACGGAGGAATCCAGGAGCACGGCGCGATTCGGGCCGATGTTTGGTTGCGGCCGAACATGGGATAAGTTGGGTTTGCTTTTCAGAGCAATGCCACCGGGGGAGCCCACGGCACCGAGCAGGTGGTTCAAGGCGGCGATTGCGGGGTTGCCGTCTGCTGCGATCACCAACGTTGGTCGTTGCTCCACGAGCGTGCGTGCCAGATCGCGAATTGCTTCTGTGCCCAAACCTGTTTGCGCTGCGGCGTCTTCGAGAGTCATCGGAGCCATCGGGCTTTGCGTGGCCACAAGGCGTTCTTCGAGCAGCACACGCGCCAAGCCTGTAGCAAGTGCCCCCTCGCTTCCTTCGCGAATCGGAATCCAACGCCACGCGCGCGCCGCACTCCGCGACAATGTTGGTTCGATCTGAAGCAAACGGAGTTGTGGATCAGTTGCGCCGGCCGCCTTTTCGCTCCAAAGGTGGGTGAAGCGGCCGGGCGTACCCCATCCATCCAGAAGTGACGCGCCAAAACTAACGATCGTCCGCGCATTTTCCAGGTCGTAGCCCAACGCAGAGACTGGAACTCCGCTCCAGTCAGCGTAGGGAGTCAGGGCTTGAGTTTCAGGACTAGGAACGACGCGATAGCTGCCATTGTGTTTTGCGGCGAATGCTTGCAGCACGGACGATGCTGCCCGTCCGGGCCTGCCATCGAAAATCGCCACCGGTCCCTCGGTACAAGCTTTTTCGAAGGCGGTCTGCGCGTCCGCCCAAGATGCAGTGCGGCCGCGATGGCGCACTTCGCGTAACCGTTGAGGATGCCAATTCAATTGGTGAGCGGCGAATCCGAGCGGGCACAACGTGCCCTTGGTCATGGGATTCGTTTTGACGCCGGAAATTCCGACGGGCCAACCCGCGGCCATACGCACGCGAATACCGCACCCGGCAGCGCAGAGCGTGCAAGCAGATTGTTTGGTGTCCACGGGTCCGTGTGCGGGTTGCGGAATCCAGGGCCAATTCTGGGTCCAGATGGAAACGTCTCCCAATAATTTCCATGGAACGGGGGTAAACAGGAAGCCTGCGGTGACTCCGGCACCGCCGACGAGTAAATCACGCCTGGAAACCTTCATGGTCGCTCCTTTACTGATGACAACCGAGGCAGCCAACCTCGACTTTGTGGCGACGATGGCAGCTTTCGCAATCGGTCATCTTCATGCCATCGTGCGGAGCGCGCCGGAGACGAGAAATGGAATGGCCCCAAATGTCGCGGCTATAGCTGCTGATGCGGTTTTGTTGGTAAACCCGAGTCTCGTCGGATTCCCCATAATTTCCATGGCAGTCGGTGCAAGCCAAACCTGCGCGGCGCGTATGGATCGCATGCGAGAACCAGACATTCGCGGGCTGGCGGGAATAGACGAGCCAAGGCGTTTCTCTTGCCGGTTTCAGATAGCTTTCGACGAGAACGGCTTCAGATTGTGAAGTCCCTAGCTTATCCGTGTGACACCCGGCGCAAACTTCCATGCGCGGGATTCCGCTGAATGTGCCGTCGCTGCCGAGCACATGGCAGCTATCGCATTGCGTGAGCCCTGATTTTTCCGCATGCGTCTTATGGTAGAAGTCCAGAGGCTGTTGACGGCTAACGTAGAGAGCCCGGGGGAAAGCGACCCAACCAACGATCAAGGCAAGAGCGAATCCGAACCCAAAGACAAGCAGATATCTCCTCACGATTATTCCTTTGGCACCCAATTTCTGTTGGAAAAAAAGTGTTGGAGCAAACACACCAATTGTTGACGCGACAGCAGCTGACCGATTCCGCGAACAGGCCGGCCGCCGTCACAATTCAAATGCAGCGCTTCGTGAATCTCCTTCGCCAGGCGCTCTTCTTCCTCGGTCTGCCAAGCCGCTGCCGGAGGTCCAGAAATCAGGCCTGCTTTGGTCTGCCCCGGCAATTCCCAGCCGGAGAACAGCCAGCCGGAGCCGTAAGGATCAGCGGCCAGCCGGGCCGTATCGCCGCGGAGATGGCTATTCACTTTCTGGATCAGGAGTGGATTGGGAAACGTCATGGGCCATTCCAATCCATGGACGGTTAACGCGATAACGGGCCGTTGGGTGCCGTGCGTGGTTACAAACGTTATGCCGTCGAACTTCCCGACGAACTCAGCCAGGAATGCGTCAATACCGATATGGCAGAGGCCAGATTCCTGGACCGCCAGCCAAAAATGGTTCGGACTGTAAAGAAGGTCAGCCGGAGGAGCAACCGCGCCATGGGGCCGTGCAAGCGTCAAGTAGGATTCGCAATAGCGATACCCATCCGTGGTGCAACTCGAAAGCTGCGATTCACTAAACGGAATCAACTTGGTCGGGGTTGTTGTCCCGCAATACTGCACGTGGACATCTTCGAGATGGGGGCAACGTTGCTGGCCTAACTCCTCTTTCCCGACCAGTTCGCAGCGGAAATACTCCGGCGATGCGCACCGCCCTTCGCCCGAGAACCCCGGTCCCTCGAGGATCAGCTTACCTAGGGGCGCAGCGTGGCAGTACTGCGCGCGACCTTCTTTGAGAAACGGACACGCCATAGCGCCACACTCACTTGGATTTCTTATCTTCCGCCGGTTTCTTCGCAGGGGATTTCACTTGTTCGCCGCCATCGGCCATGGTGAGCCCCAATTCCGGCACAGCCAGGCTGTGGGAAAACTCGTTGTGCAACATCGTTTGCATCTCCGCGTTAACGTCGGCGTGCTTCTTGTGCCTGTTCGCCAATTCCCACACGACACCGTAGGCCACAAGCAATACGGCCAGAACGACGATGACGCCTAAAGCGATGTTCGTGATATTCAGCCAAAAGACCCAATCGTAGTTGGACATTTTGAGAACCCTCCGCTCACAAATGCAGTAACCAACCTCAAGAACTGCAAGTTGAGGACCGAGACGGGATTTCAATCACTTACAGGGATTGCGTTCTGCGAGTTGCCGGATTTCCCAACGCGAGAGTCGGGATTGCCGACAGGGTCGGAGAACGCGCCATTGCCGCCCTTGGAAGGGAATGAGGCGCGGATATGGATTTGTGAGATTACGTGAAAAGCCGCAGGGAATCGCAGAGCGCCCTGCGCTAAACGTCAAGCGGCGAGGCGGCCGTGGGCGGATTCGGCTTCGAGTTTGGGCATCTTAATATCCCACGCGAGACCGAGGGTCCGCAGGGTCCAGATGCCGTACCAGTTCATGTCCAGTTCGTACCAGGTGAAGCCGTGGCGCGCCGCCTGTGGTTGAGCGTGATGATTATTGTGCCAGCCTTCGCCGAAGGTGAGGACGGCTACCCAGAAGCTGTTGGTCGAGGTGTCGCCGGTATCGAAGCGCTGTGAACCCCAGATGTGCGTGGCGGAATTGACCAGCCAGGTGAAATGCAGGCTCATGACCGAACGGACGAAGACTCCCCAGAAAACCCAGGGCCAGCCACCAATGGCATAGAAGATTACGGCCACGACAATCGAAGGAATCACGTGCCAACTGCTGATCCAGAGGTGAAATTTGTCTTTGCGAAGGTCCGGCACGTACGGCAACAGTTCCGTGCGGTCGCGGTGCATGGCGCGCCCGGTAAGAATCCAACCCATATGCGACCAGATGCCGCCGTCGCGAGGGGAGTGGGGATCGCCTTCTTTGTCGGTGTTCTGGTGATGGATGCGATGCGTTGCCACCCAGGCGATGGGACCACCTTCAAACGCCAGCGTGCCGCAGGTCGTCAGGAAATATTCCATCCATTTCGGAGTCTTGTAGCCGCGATGCGTGAGCAGGCGGTGATAGCCCATGCCGATGCCGAGGCTGCCGGCAACCCACCACATCACGATGCAAACAAGAAGCGCCTTCCACGTGAAGAAGAACACCGCGCCGAGGGCGCACAAATGGAGGGCGATCATAATAGCGGTCACGCCCCAATTAACAGGCTGGGAGAATGTCTTGTCGTGCTTCAGAGAAGAAAATATGCTCATAGTCGTCCATCTACTGTATCAGCTTCTTCTGTAGATTCGTGGGAAATCGGCATCGGATTGTGTAAAAGTTCACAGGTGAACCAAAATCAGCTCCCAGGAAACTTCAGTGAAATTACTTACGTATCTCTGGGTGGTAGTCTTCGGGCACACTCGAACCGCATTTGGCCAGGAGGGACACATGACGAAAAGAATGCTCTGCGCAGCAATCCTGCTCGTGGCGGGAATGGCGCTGCCCGGATTGGCGACGGGGCAAGCGAAGCATACGCCGACGCTTGAGGAATCGCTGAGTTTGAAGTCCATTGGTGACCCGAAGATCTCGCCGGATGGCCGATTTGTCGCGTATCAGCTGCAAGAAACGAACTGGAAAGACAATGAATTTGTACGCCAGATCTGGCTGGTCAATGTCGCAACAGGAAAGAGCATCCAGCTCACGCGAGGTAAAAAATCGGCGGGCGGAGCGGATTGGTCGCCGGACGGGCGGTGGCTGGCGTTCGTGACGGAAAGGGAACCGGCAGCAATCGAGCCAGCGCCACCAGCAGAGAAGAAAGAAGAAAAGAAAGACGAGAAGAAGGAAGAGAAAAAAGAAAGCGAACCAGGCAAGCCGGCGGGGACGCAGATCTGGCTGATCTCCCCCGAGGGCGGAGAAGCGTGGCAATTGACGAAATCCGAAACGGACGTAGGCGAGTTCCACTGGTCGAAGGATTCCAAGTTCATCGCGTTTACGGCAAATCCTCCAGAGGACAAGGCCAGCAAGGATCGCAAAGAGAAATACAGTGACTACGAGGTGATTGAGAAAGACTACAGGCAAAACCAGTTGTGGTCCGTGGACGTAACGGAAGCGGAGAAGAACTACCTCCCGTTGGCGGCAAAGCGGCTGATTACGGACCTTTCGATGAATGTCACTGGGTTCACATGGTCGCCAGATTCCACGCAAATCGCCTTCAGCGCGACCGCGAATCCGTTTCTGGCCTTTAGCGGGAATCAGGACATTTATCTGCTGCAGCTCACGAAGAACAATGCCGTGACGAAAATCGTGGCCTTGGCTGGCCCGGATCGGAATCCGATGTTTTCCCCAGACGGCAAACAACTGGCGTTCGCCACTTCGCTCGCTGAACCATACTTTTACTACGCGAATGGCCACATCGCAGTGGTCGAGCTTGCCAACGTTTTGGACAAACCGGCTACCGCACCGGCCGACGTCCGGGACCTGACCGCTAAATTTGACGAGGATCCTTATCCAATTGATTGGGGTCCGGACGGCATCTATTTCGCCGCGCCGCAAAAGATGAGCGCGCATCTGTTTCGTCTGGATCCCAAGAGCACGGAGATCCACAGAATTACCGCTCCAGACTCATTATTGCTCCAAGATGCTTCTTTCACGGCGGATTTCAAGGCTGTGGCGATTGTTACTCAGGATCCCACGCACATGGCGGAACTTTTCGTGTCCAGCGTATCGCCGTTTGCGCCGAAGAAGTTGACGGATATGACGGCCCAAGTGAAGGACTGGAACCTGGGAACCGTGGAGGTGGTTTCCTGGAAAAGCCAGGACGGAGCCGTGATTGAGGGCGTGCTTCACAAACCCGCCGACTACGACCCAGCGCGTAAATACCCGCTGCTGGTCAAAATCCATGGAGGACCAACGGGAACCTCACGGCCGACACTCTCGCCCGCCGAATATGCCTATCCCGTGCAGACGTTTCTAGCAAAGGGAGCGTTGGTCTTAGAGCCGAACTATCGCGGAAGCGCCGGGTACGGGTCAGCCTTTCGCGCGTTGAACGTGCGGAATTTGGGCGTGGGAGATATGTGGGACGTGATGAGCGGTGTCGATTACCTAATTGCCAAAGGAATGGTAGACGGCAGCCGAATGGGGGCGATGGGGTGGTCCGAGGGTGGGTACATCTCCTCGTTTTTGACCACGCACACGGATCGCTTTAAGGCAATCTCGGAGGGTGCGGGAATCAGCGATTGGACTACCTACTACGTGAACACCGACATTACTCCGTTCACCCGACAGTACCTGCATGCGACGCCTTGGGACGATCCGGAAATTTATGCCAAGACTTCGCCGATCACCACCATCAAGCAAGCCAAAACGCCGACGCTAATCCAACAGGGTGCCAACGACAAGCGCGTGCCAGTGCCGGACAGCTTCGAGCTATATCGCGGATTGCAGGACCAGGGCGTGGCGTCACGCATGGTGCTGTACACGGGATTTGGGCACGGCATTAACAAACCGAAATCGGCGCGCGCGCTGCTGCAGTCCAATCTCGATTGGTTCAATCACTACATCTGGAACGAGCCGATACCGAAGGATTCACCCATCTACGGCACCAGCGAACTGGAACCGGCAAAATAACGAACTGCGTTACTTTGTAAGGATCGCTTTCTGAGGCGGTCCGTCTTGCCCGGCGGCTCGACGTAAAGTCTTGTCCAGTGCGAGCTTCTCTTCGGGGCGTAACGCGCGATGAGCGCCCTTTGGCAAATCGCCGAGTCGCACCGGCCCAATCGAGACGCGAATCAAGCGCAGGACTTCGACACCGAGGGCATCGAGCATGCGGCGGATTTGGCGATTTTTCCCTTCGTCGAGGACGATCTCAATCCAGGAGTGTTTTTGTCCGGCGCGAAGCAACGTGGCGCTCTTGGCTTTCAGCACGTCGCCTTTCGGAATTTCGATGCCGTGTTGCAGAGCTTCAAGAAGACGGTCACCGGCGAGAACGTTGATTTGGACATGATAGGTCTTGTCAAGATGAGAGGCGGGATCGCTGATGCGCGCGGCCCACTCGGAATCGTTGGTAAGAAGGAGTAGGCCCTCGCTGGCCTGGTCCAGGCGGCCGACGGGAGCGATCCAGGGGAGATCGGAAGGCAAAAGGGAATAGACGGTGTCTCGGCTCTTCTCGTCTGAGGCGCTGGTGACGATGCCGCGAGGTTTGTTGAGCACCAAGTAGATTCTTTCGGCGGCGCGGAGAGATTTGCCGGACACCGCAATGCGATCCTTGCCGAGACGAACTGGGGATTCGGGATTCTTGACGATAGAACCGTTAAGGCGAACTTTGCCTGCGCGGATTAAATCGAAAGCCTGTGAACGCGAGCAGAAACCGAGCTTGGAGAGGGCACGAGCCAGCCCCACGTGTTTGTTGCCGGGTGCACGAGCAGAGCAAGATTGAGAGGTCTTCGGTTTCACAGCAGCTATAACAACTCTAGCTCTTTTTTTCTGCCGGAGCCTCGGAGTGTTTCACTTCGCCGTAGCGCTTCGCAAGCCACGCGCGAACTTCCTTGGGATCGTACTTGAAGGGGCCGTTGCCACCTTTGTAGGAGATGCTGCCGCTCTCATCAATGATATAGAGGCGCTCCGGCCAAGCGGCGTAGGCGTCGTTCGCCGCGTTGGACATTTCATCTATGCCAAATGGAACGGGAAACTTGAACCGCTGTGTGAAATCGTTCGCGATAGCGATGCGGTCTCCAATGTTCTTGGGCTGCGCGTAGCAGACGTTGTCCTTGTCCTTTTCATTGGACTTCATTCTCCACTCGTCGGTGGGATGCGCTTCGCGGATATAAACAGTCAGAAAATCGACGTGGTCCTTGTAATCGTTGTAGAGCTGAACGATGTCGCCAACCTGGCGACGGAAAGGCGGTCAAGTGAAGCTGCCGAAGACAAGCACCAGCGGGCGGCCCGCGGTTCTCTCACGAATGTGAAAACGTGTGGACCCGTCGAGCGCAACCAGTCGCGCATCAGGCGCTTGATCGCCCACTTTCAGATTACCGCGATGCATGTGTGGGAAGGCATAGCGAACCATGTAGAAGACGTCTTTCGGGCTGCCGGCCATAAAGCTCAACAGCACGAATGTCGCCACAACTATCAATGCGACCGAAATCAGGATCCATTTCAGTGGGCTGCGCATAGAAGTTGGGCTCAGTGAACTGTGGCGCGAAGCTCGTCGCGTAGCACCTTGTAGCGCGCGAGGGATTTTTCGATGATATTCATCGCGGCGTAGGCGGGCCGAATGTCTTCCACCTGAACCTGCTTGCCTTCCAGTTGTTTGTAATCCTGGAAGAAACGCTTCACGACCAGTAAACGGTGCGGCGGAAGATCGCGCGCCTCAATGTAGTCGCTGAATTCGGGATCATTGGTGGCGACCGCGATGATCTTGTCGTCACTGGCGCCGGAATCGATCATGGTCATGACCCCGATCGCGCGCGCTTTGATCAAGGCGAGTGGCTGCACAGGTTCCTGGCAAAGGACGAGAACGTCGAGAGGGTCGTTGTCTTCGGCATAGGTCTGCGGGATGAAGCCGTAGTTCGCGGGATAGAAAACCGCGGAATGGATAATGCGATCAACCCTCAGCAGGCCGGTCGCTTTATCCAATTCGTATTTGACATTGGAGCCCAGCGGGATTTCGATGAGCGCCTGGAAATCGCGGGGCAATTCATTCCCGGGAGAAACGTCGTGCCATGGATGCATTAAGTAGGAGCCTCGCCAGAAAATTATGAGCACCCATTATCGCCTGAGAAGCCTGAAAAACGTAAGGGCCGTAATCAGGCAGTTTTCTTGGTCCAGGCACCGAGGATGGCGCCCATTAGGACGAGTCCGGCAAGCGGATAGAATTCATTAATCGCGAAAAGGGTCTTGGGACGCATCTCGAACATATAGTTCATGAAAGCAATGGGACCAACGAAACCAATCCAGACGAGCACACCGACGGAGGCGCCGCGCCCAACCGTGTTGGCATTGCGCCAGATACAAAGCTGCGCCACGGAATAAGCGACCAACAACTCTAAGAGAAACGAAACAATGTAAGGGATCACCGGACTGACACTTTGTGCCTGTTCAACGGTTATGTGTTCGAGTGCCATCCAAGTTTTGTTGAAGAGAAATCCGTACCATACGGCTCCGAGAAGCCAGTAAGCGATGGCAGCAACGAGAACGGCTGGGTAATTCGTTCGCATAAGGAGTCCCTTCTTGTGAGCGCCGCGAGAACAAAGAAAGTGGCTCGGCGTGAGATCGTGTGGGCGAGTCTGTAACTTGCGTGCACGGAAGTCAAGCTACTTAAGGCGGGACTTCGTGGCTAAGCGTAAGCCGAAAGAATGCGCGAAATAGTGTTCGGTGAAGCGTGTTCGGTCGTGATATGAGAGTGCCAGAGTCGGTCAGTAAGGGGAGGCGATATGGGGCAGCCTGTAATGTACTGGCAGATTTTGAGCAAACAGCCGGCGAAACTCGCCGATTTCTATGGATCGATTTTTGGGTGGAACGTCTGGCCACCAGACGCGCTCGGTAGCCGGGCTGTCGAAACCGGCGCCGGAGAAGGCATTCCCGGTGGCATCTGGCAGATTCCGGCGGAGGCGCAGAGCATGGTGCAGTTGTTCATCCGCGTAGACAACGTCGCCGCTTACGTGCAGCGAGTGGAGGCCAACGGAGGCAAAGTCATTTTCCCACCGCAGGTGATTCCGAGTGGAGACGAAGTCAGCATCCTGCAAGATCCTGAGGGCATCCCTTTTGGGATTTTCCGCCCTGGCAAAAAGCTCTAAGAAATCAGGCGCGGGCTTTGTCGATCATTTCTTCCCACAGACCCTTGGATTTAAGTATGAGTTCCACGGCGTCGCGAATAGCGCCGTGCCCGGCTACGGAGTGCGTGGTGAAATGGGCGGCCTTTTTGACTTCAGGGACGGCATCACCGACGGCGACGGCGAGGCCCACGCGGCGCATCACGGGAAGATCGGGAAGATCATCGCCGACATAAGCGACCGCGGAATCGGGAACACCGGCTTTACGAAGGATCTCCTCGTACGCAGGGATTTTGCTTGGCTGCTTCATATAGACAAACTCCATTTTCATTTCTTCGGCGCGGCGAAGCAGGGCCGGGCTTTCACGCCCGGTGATGCAACCGGTGCGAATTCCCGCGGTGCGCGCAAGGGTAAGTCCCTGGCCGTCATGAGCGTCAAACGTTTTGATTTCGAGGGCGGAGCCGTCGGGCTGGGAAAGCAGAGTGACCCCGCCGTCGGTCATCGTGCCGTCGACGTCCATCAGCAGGATTTTGATTTGCGCGGCGCGTTTCTTCAGTGCGGAAGAAATTTTGGGGCTGCGAGCCAAGGGAGTCCTCCATGCGTGAAATGAATCGTAAAGTTTAGCAGGAATGTGGCCGATACCTGGGCTCTATTGCTCCTAGGACCTAGATAAGTTCGAGGGTCCACAGATCGTGCAGGTGCACGACGCCAAGAACTTTTTGCGAGGCGGGATCTACGACGACGATGGAGGTGATCTTTTTCTTTTCCATGAGGTTGAGGGCCTCGCTGGCAAGCAGGTTGGGATTGATGGTTTGCGGTGTACGGACCATGCAATCACCCGCGGTCATGGAGAGAATGGCGCCGCCGTGCTTTTCCATCAAGCGGCGGAGATCGCCATCGGTAAGGATTCCGGCGAGTTTGCCATCGGCAGTAGTCACTGTAGTCATGCCCAGTTTCTTGGCGGACATTTCGTGAAAGGTGGCGGGCATGGGAGTTTCCGGCGAAACGCGAGGCATGGCGTCGCCCACGTGCATCAGGTGTTCTACGCGAAGGAGTTTTTTGCCGAGGCGTCCCGCGGGATGGAGCGCGGCGAAATCGTCGGGTTGAAAGCCACGGCGGTCGAGGAGGGCGATGGCCAGCGCATCACCCATGGCCATGGCAACGGTGGTGCTGGCGGTGGGAGCAAGATTCAGTGAGCAAGCCTCTTCTTTGACGCTGACATCGAGGACGACTTCGCTTGCGCCCGCAAGCGTGGATTTGGGATTGCCCGTGAGCGTGACAATGGGAATTTCAAGCCGCTTGAGGGCTTCAAGGAGGTTAAGAATTTCCGGCGTTTCGCCGCCGTAGCTGATGGCGAGAAGGGAATCACCGCGCGCGAGCATGCCAAGATCACCATGGAGAGCGTCGGCGGGATGGAGAAAGAAAGAAGGCGTGCCTGTGCTGGAAAGCGTGGCGGAGACTTTCCGGCCGATCAAGCCAGACTTGCCCATGCCAGTGACAACAACACGGCCGGAGCAAGCGAGAAGCAGGTCCACGGCGCGAGCGAAAGAGTTGTCGAGGCGACCGAGCAGGTCGTTGATGGCTTGCGCTTCAATGCGCAGTACGCGGCGCGCGGAGTCGAGGCTCATGCGTGGCTCCAGCGGCGGACCATGGTGGAAAGCTCTTTAATTCGGCTCAGTAGTTGGGGCAACTGCGCCAGAGGCAAAGCATTGGGACCGTCGGAGAGCGCGGCAGAGGGATTGTCGTGGGTTTCAAGGAAAAGGCCATCGACGCCAGTCGCGACGCCGGCTCGCGCTAGTGTCTCGATGAATTCGGGCTGGCCGCCGCTCGCATGGCCCAGTCCACCGGGAATCTGTATGGAGTGGGTGACGTCGTAAACGACGGGGCAGCCGAATTTCTGAAGAATGGGGAAGGTGCGCATATCGACCACGAGATTGTTGTAGCCGAAGGAAGCGCCGCGTTCGGTCAGGATGATGTTGTGATTGCCGCAGGACGCGACTTTTTCAGCTACGTTGCCCATATCCCATGGAGAAAGGAACTGAGCCTTTTTGATATTGATGACGCGGCCGGTGTGTGCGGCAGCGAGAAGCAAGTCGGTCTGGCGCGCGAGAAACGCAGGGATTTGCAGAATGTCCGCCACCTCAGCGGCGGGCGTAGCCTGCGAGGCCTCGTGAATGTCGGTAAGAATTGGCACGCGAAGATCAGACTTGATTTTAGCGAGGATGCGCAGACCTTCGGCCAGGCCGGGACCACGAAACGCTTTGATCGATGAGCGATTCGCTTTGTCGTAGGACGCTTTGAAGATGTACGGAATCCCTGCGTCGGACGCAATTTTCGCCACGCGTTCGGCCAAGCTGCGCGCATGGGATTCCGACTCGATGACGCACGGCCCAGCGATTAGAAAAAGCGGATTATCGCCGCCAAGACGGAGGGAGCCTATGGAGATTTCACGGGTGGTTGTCATTTTCTTAAGCGAAGATATCACAGGCCCTGCTAGGGGCGCTCAATGGGAAGAATCCGAAAGCGATGCTTGCCGGCAATCCGGTAGGTCTCAAAGTCAGTACGATCGGTCGTGAATACGACGGATAGGGACTCGCGTTCGGCAAGGTATACCAAGGTTGCATCCGCAAAATCCATGCGGCGATCTCGGTAGCGCGACATGAGTGTGTGAATTTGGTGCAATTCGGAGTGGTCGATGGTTGCGAGCATGACGGCGCCAGGGGCAAGGAATTTCCAAACCGTCTCCATCTCGGTCCGCGAACGTTTAACGAGGTGGAACAACTCAGTCAATACGGCTTGCGAAGTCAACGCGGGCAATCGTAACTGAAGAAAAGTCTCAAGGCATCGGGCATGCCAACGGTCGTTTTTGTCCAGGATGGCCAGAATCGCGCCGGTGTCGATCAGGAGATTAGCGGCCATAACGGCGGCGGAGGATCTTCTTGACTTCCTGACTTACCGTTTCCGACCGGCGCGGGTTGCGTCCCCGCAACACCCCCAAGAACGGGGCAACGGCGGCGTGCAGACGTTTTTGCTCCTCGTCATCGGCGATGTCCACAGCGTTTTTGGCGAGCCATTCACGGGCCGCCATATCCAGAACCGTGGAGACACGAACTTTGCGTGCCCGAGCGGCGCGTTCCAGCTCTGTCTTAAGTCCGCGGGATAGACGCCAACTATAAACTTCCGTCTTCATGCACTACAGTGTAGTGCATAGGCATTAAGTTTGGCAATAGAGCGCAAGAGCCAAGCCAGAATCTACTTCGAAGCGTGAGCTAGATCAGGCGGAGGCTTGGGGGGCGGCGCGGAGGGCGGGCGCGTGAGCCTGAGGCTCCACGGCTGTAACACTGGCTGTCGGGCGCGACTTTTGGATTCGATGTTCCAACGATGCGCCGATGAACGCGGCGAAGAGTGGATGCGGTTCAAGCGGCTTGGACTTGAACTCCGGGTGAAACTGGCAGCCCAGGAACCACGGATGATTGGCAGCCTCGACGATTTCGACATAATTCTCGTCGGGGGTGCGGCCGGTGATTCTCAGGCCCGCGGCGACCAACGTTTTCTCGTACTCGCGGTTGAACTCGTAGCGATGGCGATGCCGCTCGCTGATCTCGGTTTTGCCATAAGCCTTGTGGGCGAAGGACCCAGGCTCCAATCGGCAGGGCCAGGCTCCGAGGCGCATGGTGCCGCCCATTTCATCGATGCCGAGCAATTCGCGCAATTTATAGATGACGCGGTGCGGGGTTTGCGGGTCGAACTCCGTGCTGTCTGCCTGCGCCAATCCCGCGGCGTCGCGTGCATATTCAATGGTGGCGCACTGCATCCCGAGGCATATGCCGAAGAAGGGAATTTTATGCTCGCGGGCATACTGAATGGTGTAGATCATGCCTTGAATGCCACGTTTGCCGAAGCCGCCGGGAACCAGAATGCCGTCATAATTCTTCAGGCGTTTTTCCGCCGTTTCCAGCGAATCGATCTCCTCGGATTCGATCCATTCGATGACGGTTTTATGATGATGGGCAAGGCCGCCGTGCAGCAACGCCTCCCGCAAGCTTTTGTAGGCATCTTCGAGCTGGACATATTTGCCCACGATGCCGATGCGCACTTCGCCTTTCGGATGATGCAGTCCGTTGAGCATATCCAGCCAGGGCTGCATGTTGGCCGGACGATCTTCCAGGCGAAGAAGCCGCGTGATCTGGCCGTCGAGGCCTTCCTTGCTCACCTCCACCGGCACTTCGTAGATGGTCTTGACATCTTCCATGGAAATGACGCAGGACTCGGCCACGTTGCAGAAAAGAGCGATCTTGCGTTTCAAGTCGGCGGAAATGTGCCGTTCGCTGCGGCACAGGAGAATGTCTGGCTGGATGCCGATGCCGAGCAGTTCTTTGACGCTGTGCTGTGTGGGCTTGGTCTTCAGTTCGCCAGCCGCGGCGATGTACGGCACCAGGGTAACGTGCACAAATAAAGTGTTCTCCGCGCCCAGCTCGAGCCGCATCTGGCGGATGGCCTCCAGAAAGGGCAGCGACTCAATGTCGCCAACGGTGCCGCCAATTTCGACAATGACGACGTCCACGCCTTCGGAGACACGCTTGATGCAGCGCTTGATTTCGTCGGTGACATGCGGGATGACCTGAACGGTTTTGCCGAGGTAGTCGCCGCGGCGTTCCTTGGAAAGGATGGTTTCGTAGATGCGCCCGGTGGTCCAGTTATTGTCGCGAGAGAGCTTCACGTGCGTGAAGCGCTCGTAATGTCCGAGGTCCAGGTCGGTTTCCGCGCCGTCGTCGGTGACGAATACTTCGCCATGCTGAAACGGGCTCATCGTACCGGGATCGACGTTCAGGTACGGATCGCATTTCTGGATGGTGATTTTGAAGCCGCGACTTTCGAGGAGACAACCGATGGAAGATGCTGCAACGCCCTTGCCTAGTGAGGAAACAACACCGCCGGTAACAAAGATATATTTTGGCGCCATCCAGGTCGCTCGCGTCTGCACCGAGCAGATCTGAGCTTGTCGAACCTCCACAGGATTGACGTACATACAATTATGTTCGGAAGCACCGGGAGTGTCAATGCAAAGTCTTGCAGGCCAAGCATCGGATTTTTCGTTGCGGCGCCAAAATGGCAGAGCTGCAGCGCCGCGCGTCAGGGCACGGCTTCAGCCGTGCCGTTACAGACTCCACTCCCGCAGCTTCAGCCGCTGAGGGACCCAGCACGGAAGATGTGGCACGCAAGATGTAGCCGCGGGTCTTTAGACCCGCGAGGATGGACCCGCGAGGACAAACCCGCCAGGACGGACACACCATAAGCAAAGCCACTGAAACAAAAAACCGCCTAGCCTCACCATCGAACTTCGCAACTCCGTCACCCGCGCTGCGCACGACCTCGATCGCCCCGCGCACGCACGGCCCGAGCCCGGTCGCCGCACGTCAGGGCGCGGCTTCAGCCGTGCCGTCACAAACTCCACACCCGCGGCTTCAGCCGCTGAGGGACCCAGCACGGAAGATGTGGCACGCAAGATGTAGCCGCGGGTCTTTAGACCCGCGAGGACGGACCCGCCAGGACGGACACACCATGAGCAAAGCCACTGAAACAAAAAAACCGCAAAGTCTTGCAGGCCAAGCATGGGATTCTTCGTTTGCGGTGCCGAAGCGACGGAGCAGTTTGCGCCTTGGTCAGAAACGATTATGCTGGACTAGCCGGCAGCTTTGTGGACGGGGAGAAATGGCACATGCGGAAGGGCGCGACATTCTTAATACTGAGCTTAACACTGAGCCTGGTGGCCGGACTTTCCTGTCGCTCTATCATTGGACAAGAGCATGCCAATGCGAACACGAACGCCGGGCTGGCTTCCTACGACGTAAAGCGTGAAGTGACCCTCACCGGCACGGTGCTGGCGTTCATCCCGACTTCGCAAGTAGCGCCGCTTGGCGCACATTTGACGCTGCAAACGCGCAGCGGAGCGTTAGACGTGCACCTGGGAGACGCGCGATTTCTGGCGGCGAACCATTTCACAATCCAGAGTGGGGATTCCCTGCGAATCATCGGTGAAACCGTGACGTACGGCAAAGGGACACAGTTCGTTGCGCGAGTCGTGCAGAAAGGGACGCAGGCGCTGGCCGTGCGAAGCGTAGCTGGAATTCCGTTGACGTACATGGCGCCGCGGGACGGAACGCAGCCGAAGTCGCAAGGCGGCTCGCTATGAGACGCTTGTGTTTTGTGGCGGTTTTCGTTCTAGCGATGATCGCTGCGGGCTGCGGAGGCAGTTCCGTCCAGCCACCGCCACCTGGCGGATCGTTTTCGGTTGCCAGTCTGCACGGACAATATGCATTTTCCATGAGCGGCGCCGATTTGAATGGAGCCTACATTGCCCGAATCGGGTCCTTTACCGCGGATGGCGCCGGAAATGTTACAGGCGGGCTTGAGGATGTATTGAACCTTGGCTCCGGTCAGGCTGCGTCCGTGGTGTCATTTACCGGTGGAAGTTATCAAGTGCAATCGAACGGGAGCGCCACGATTACGCTAAACGCCGCCAGCGGGGGCAGTTTACAACTCAGCATGGTGATGCAATCGACGAGCAATGGCTTCCTGGTGCAAACGGATCTGACCGCCAGCAGCAGTGGATCCTTCAATCTGCAAACAAACGCGGATTTTACGCCGGCGGCGTTGGGGAATCCGTACGTGTTCAGGACTTTGGGCGTCTCATTCGCCACCCAGAATGCCGCGCCTTTGAGTCTGGTGGGGAAGATCCTTGCGGATGGTAACGGACACATCACCGGCGGTGTAATGGACACCAACGACGGAAATCAGACGGCGCCCTCGGGGGCAACCGTGATTGCCCCGGGAACCTATGCGCTCGATACAAACGGGAACGGCACGAACTTTGGACGCGGAACCATGGTCTTCAACGGGCGCACCTTTGCGTTTTATATTGTCGATACAACCCATTTCAAAATGTTGGAAGAAGACGCACTGGGCAGCTCCACGGGAGACGCGGTACAGCAGGCAGGTGCAATCCCGACGGAGAACGCCCAATTCACGGGTAGTTTCGTGTACTTGATTGGCGGCTCAACGGTACTGGGAACAGAAGGCGCAGTAACGCGCGCGGCGCGGTTTACCGCGGACGGAAACGGCGGGTTGGGCGCCATCTCGCTCGACGACAACATCGGCGGCTGGTACAGGCACATCTCGCAGGGATCCAACATTTCGGCGGCCACCTACGCAATGGACACCGCCAATTCTGGAAGCGGTCGAGGCACCTTCACGTTTACGGATTCGTCAGGGGGAACTTACTCCGACGTGTTCTACCTGATTTCACCGACGCAAGCGGTGGCGCAGGAAACCTCAAAAGGGGTTATCGGAAACGGTCCGATGTATGCGCAGACCGGAGGACCATTCACAGTGTCCGGAAGCGCGGGCAACTTCGTCTCGAATTGGAACGGCGTGCAGTTGGGTTCTTCTACCGCGGTGCCGTACGAGGAAGATTTTGTGAACCAATACACATTGACGAATACGAACTCAGGAAACATTAACGGCGTGACCGACTACGTGCAACTGGGCATTAGCACCCAAACCTTGTTCACAAAAGTGAACCTGGGCGGAACGCTGACCATCAACAATGACGGTACGGCGAATAATCAATACAAATTCGTGGTGAATGGATCGCCTTCCATCACGGTGAACTTCCAGGCGTATTTTGCCAATCCCGGGACGGTTTTGCTGGTGTGCTCCGATAGCGCACGCACCACCGCAGGTATCATTTATCAGCAGCAAACACCCAGCCAGTGAAGATCAAGGGTTCGCATCGATTCAGTTTTGTGGCCGCTTTTCTTCCTTCAGCAGCTTTTCGACGCGTGAAACGTCGTCCGGCACGTCCACGCTAACGGCATCGTGGGGGACTTCCGCCACGCGGATGCGCCAACCATTTTCCAGCCAGCGAAGTTGCTCAAGCTGTTCGATTTTTTCGAGTTCGCCCTGGGGAAGAGTTGGATATTCCAGCAGAGCATCGCGCTGGAAGGCATACAGCCCCAGATGTTTCCAATATTTGACGTGCACTTTGTTCTGCGTATCGCGAATCCAGGGGATGGGAGCGCGAGAGAAATAGAGCGCATTCTCGTCAAAATCGAGAACGGTCTTGACGACGTTGGGATCCATGATGTCGTTGGCATGGCGAATCGCCGTAGCCACTGTAGCGATCTGCGCTGGCGGTTCCTCCAGAAGGGCCGCGACGGCGGTATCGATGGCCATGGGATCGATGAGCGGCTCGTCGCCCTGGACATTCACGAAGATATCGCCGGGTTCGTGGACCGCAACCTCGGCGATGCGTTCCGTCCCCGTGCGGTGATCGGAACGCGTCATGCGCGCCTGTCCCCCGAACGATTGAACCGCGTCCATGATGCGTTGGTCATCCGTGGCGACTAGAACTGTGTGAACCGTTTGCGCGTGTTTGGCGCGTTCGTAGACGTGCTGAACCATTGGCTTTCCTCCCAGGGTCACAAGAGGTTTGCCGGGGAAGCGCGTGGAACCGAAACGGGCGGGAATCACAACTACGACCTTGGGGTCAGACATAATCAGCGTCTCTCTGTCGAGGTTTCTTGAGCCGATGCTAACACAGAGCGCGAACGCAAGCCCGGCATCAGGGAAAAAACCAGTCCGTCTAGGTTGAGGAAGGGCTTGCCTTCCTATGCACCGCTGTTTATGATGAGGTCTCCGCGCGGCCCTCTCGGAGAACCGGGAGGTATGGGGGAGCCGTGAAGCGCGATGTAAGCAAGTCTCGCGTATCGTTTAGGCTAGCGAAAACCCACCCTCTCGCGTGCTTGGCGTTACTCCTCTGTATTGCCATTCCGCTTTTTGGGCAAGATACTCTGCCCGACCCTGGCCAGTTGGCTCCCGCTCCTGCGCAACACCTTACGGACGTTGCCCGCGACACCCCATCGGTAAAGATCCAGCCGGGAAAAGTGATACGGTCTGAAGTCGATCTGGCGCTGGTGAATGTGACCGTGACCGACCCGTATAACCGGCTGGTGACCGGGCTGGAACCGGATAATTTTCGCGTCTTCGAAGACAATATTGAACAGGAAATCGTGAGTTTTTCTTCCGAGGACGTGCCCATATCAATTGGCGTGATCTTTGACTTCAGCGGAAGCATGGCGAACAAAGTGGATAAAGCTCGGGAAGCGGCGTTGCAGTTTTTTAAGACCGCGAATCCACAGGATGAGTTTTTTCTGGTGAGCTTCAATGAGAGAGCCGAGTTGACCAGCACGTTTACCAACAGCGTGGAAGATCTGCAAAGCCGCATGATGCTAACTGCCCCAAAGGGCAGGACTGCCCTGTTGGACGCTATCTACCTGGGCTTGAGCCAGATGAGGGGTGCACACAACGCCAAACGTGCCTTGCTCATCCTTTCCGATGGAGGAGATAATCATAGCAGGTACAACGAGAACGATATCAAGCGGCTGGTGAAGGAAGCCGACACCCAGCTCTATGCCATCGGCATCTACGATCCGCTTGGATATCGAAATCGTACGCCGGAAGAGCTCAACGGCCCTTCGCTGCTCGCCGAAATTACAGAATTGACGGGTGGCCGGGTATTCGCTGTGGAGCATCTAAATGATCTGCCGGACATCGCGTCCAAGATCGGCATGGAGCTGCGCAACCAATATGTTCTGGGATACCGACCAAGCAATCACGTCCACGACGCCCGGTGGCGCAAAATTAAGGTTAAATTGCACGCGCCCAAAGGCCTCCCGCCCCTCTCGGTCTACTCCAAGACCGGCTATTACGCGCCTGCACACTGAGAAGCCCACATTGACGGGCATGGCACGATTCCTCGCGTTGTTCCTATTTGCTTTTGTAGTGTGTGCAAGTAGTGCGCTCGCGCAGGTTCCGGTGGCGCCAACAGCGCCCCCTCCACCACCCGGGCAACAGACTGCTCCAGCCGGCAACTCAGCGAATAAGCAGGGGAAAATCGCGCTGAACGTGAACTTGGTGGTGTTGCACACCAGTGTGCTGGACGATCGCGGGAAATTCGTGGAAGGGCTGACCCAGGACAATTTCCGCGTTTACGAGGATAAAGTCGAGCAGAAGCTTTCCATTTTCAAACGGGAAGACATTCCCGTCAGCATGGGCTTGGTGATTGATAACAGCGGCAGCATGCGCGACAAACGGCCCCGTGTGAATGAGGCGGCGCTGACTCTGGTGCAAAGCAGCAATCCCCAGGATGAAGCGTTCGTGGTGAATTTTAACGACGACTTTTACCTGGACCTCGATAAGGATTTCACCAACAGCATCCCAGAACTGAAGGAAGCTCTGGAACGCATCGACGCGCGCGGCAGCACCGCGCTCTATGATGCCATCATCGGTTCGCTGGACCACTTGAAGAAGGGCAACAAGGAAAAGAAGGTTCTGCTGATTGTGACCGACGGCGAAGACAATACCAGCCGGAATTCCCTGGAAAAGACCGTCCGCGAAATTCAGAAGACCGATACCGTGATCTACACCATTGGTTTGCTGGGGCAAGAAAGCAAAAAGAGCGCAAAAACCGCCAAGAAAGCGCTGATTGCCATTGCGCAAGCTTCGGGCGGAGTGGCCTACTTCCCGGAAAATGTGGAAGATGTGCACGCCATCTGCGAACAAGTGGCGCATGATATCCGGCATCAGTACACGCTCGCCTACTATCCTTCCAATTCGGCGCGCGACGGCAGCTTCCGGACCGTACACGTTGACGTGATTCCTCCGCGAGGGCAGGGCAAGCTCGTGGCGCGAACCCGCAACGGCTACTACGCGCCGGGCGGCGGTTCTGCGGCTTCGGGACAATAAGAGTTCGTGGAATTCTGAGGGCGCTCCGTGCGAATCGGGGCGCCCTTTTTCTTTTCGGGTGCCAATAACGTCATTACGAACCTGCCTGCGGCGGACAGGCGAAGTCTGCGAAGTTTGCATCCCTCCGGTTTCAAGCGAAGAGGGCTTCCTCGCTGCGCTCGGAATGACGATCGCTTTTTTTAGGAATGCTTTGTTTGGAGAAGCGACAGGAAGCTGGCGCCGTGAGGAATGCTGCCACCGAAATTTTCGGCGATGGTTTGCCCCATGTCGGCGAGGGTGGAGCGGGTTCCAAGATTCTGGCCGGCTTTTTGCGCGGGAGAAAACGCCAGGATGGGGACATACTCGCGGGAGTGATCCGTCGTTTCCCAACGAGGATCCGGGTCGCAACCGTGGTCGGCCGTAAGAATCAGAAGATCGCGAGAGTTGAGCAAAGGAAGATAGGCGGTTAGCGCAGCGTCGAATTCCTCGAGTGAACGCGCAAATCCTTCGACATCCTTGCGATGGCCGTAGAGCATGTCAAAGTCGACCAGGTTGCAGAAGATAAGGCCTTGTTTGCGTTCGCGGGCGGCGGCGGAAAGCTTTTCCATGCCATCAGCGTTGGACGTAGTGGTCACGTAATCGTCCACGCCACGACCGTTATAAATGTCGTGAATCTTACCGATCCCGAAAACTGGCACCCGCCGTTCTTGCAAAACGTCCAGCAGCATGGGCTTCGGCGGATCGACTGCATAATCGTGGCGGCGTGATGTGCGCACGAAGTTTCCCGGAGTGCCGGTAAACGGGCGGGCAATCACACGGCCGACGCGATGCTTGCCATCCAACAATCTACGGGCGATTTCGCACATGCGGTACAGCTCGGGAATGGGAATAACATCCTCGTGCGCGGCAATCTGGAAAACGCTGTCACCGGAGGTATACACGATCGGTTTGCCAGTGCGCACATGTTCTTCGCCAAGTTCCTTGATGATTTCTGTGCCGGACGCCGGCTTATTCCCGATGGTCTTGCGGCCGATCTGCGCTTCAAATGGGGCGATGATGTCCGGCGGAAAGCCGTGCTTGTAGACGGGGAACGCCTGGTCCAGCCACACGCCCGCCATTTCCCAGTGGCCTGTCGTGGTGTCTTTGCCCGGAGAATGTGTTGCGCCCTTGCCGAAGCAGGCGAGCGGGGCCTGCGCGGGCTGGAGATGCGCTAGCGGCGCAATGTTGGCCAAGCCGAGCTTCACCAGGTTGGGAAGATGCAGCGGGCGCGATTCCGCGATGTGTCCCAGCGTGCTGCGACCCACGTCATCGTAGTCGGCCGCGTCCGGAAGCGCGCCAATGCCGACGCTGTCCAGAACGATCCAAATGACGCGGTCGAACGCAGGCATACCCTCGCTCCTGGCAAACAAGCGAACTCTAACATGATGCTTGCGGCGAAGGGAATTGACGGGGTGGGGAACTGGGCCTACGATGGCCCCGTTGAGCCTGCCGGTTGGAACATTTGGACGGTTTCTTGCGTAGTAAAGAATAGAAGGGGCAAGCATGTCTGAAAACAACCGCATCTCTCGCAGTTCGGTGGTGTTTCCGCTGCTGCTGATCGGAATAGGGGTGCTGTTCCTGTTGGCGCGATGGCTGCCCGATTTCTATCCCTGGCCTGTGCTCTGGAAATATTGGCCGTTGTTGTTGATTCTCATCGGAGCCGGTATGTTCTGGGACCGGGCGCAACGGCAGAAGGATCCGCAAGGAGCGCCCGCGCTTCCGGTGGGATCGACAATTGGAACCCTGCTGTTCCTGGTGATCCTGGGGTTTCTGTTATGGCACGAGCGAGGAGCGGCGCGCCACGATTGGATGCATGTCTCCGCTGGATCTGGCCATCACGGACATGAGAACGAAGTAGTGGAACTAAGAGGTGCGAAAGCTGTACGCATGACGGTGCATATGCCCGCGGGAGAATTGCATATCGAAGGCGGAGCTACACGATTGATGGAAGGCGATTTCTACCAGGGGCCGTCGTGGGCGGCGCCATCGGTGGAATACTCGGTAGAGGACGGCGTGGGCGAGCTTTCGATCAATCAGCAGAGTGCGAACCAGCTGATGACCAACTCGGACAATACCTGGAAGCTGAAATTGAGCAACGAAGTGCCGCTGGAACTGGAAGTGGATGTGGGCGCTGGTCGCGGAATACTCAACCTGTCGAAAGTGGATCTGACCCGCCTGCAGCTGAACATCGGTGCCGGGCAGGCGAATGTAGACCTGACGGGTGAGCGAGGCAAAGACTTACAAGCGAGCATCCACGGCGGCGTGGGTGAGGCAGTGGTGCGGCTGCCGAAGAATATTGGCGTGGTGGCCACAGTGCATGGTGGGTTGGGATCGGTGGACGTGCACGGCTTGAAGGACGAGGACGGGCAGTACGTGAATGCTGCCTACGGTAAGGCACCGAATACAATTCACCTGACGGTGGAAGGCGGAATTGGCCACATCCGGCTGGAGCAGGAGTAATCGGTTCAATTACAACCTTAGCTGAAGCTGGAAACGCAACTGGTGCTTGACGGAGAAGCCCTAGGAAAGGCCTAGCCTCGTAAAGTATCCCTACGAATTCCCTCCCCCTTTCGCTGTATAGCGCAGCCCCACCGCATCCCCTAGATTTGCCAGGTACACAAAAGAGATTGGCGGACGAGGAGGTGCTCATGCCGCTAACGCAAGTGATCCTGGTGCTGATCGTCGTGGGAGTGCTGCTATGGCTGATCAACCGCTTCATTCCGATGCAGGGCACGATCAAGTCCATCTTGAATGGCGTTGTGGTCATTGCTGTGGTGTTGTGGCTCCTCAATGTATTCGGACTTCTTAGCTCGTTCAATCACATTCGTGTTGGCTCCTCCTACGTGAATGTTCTGTGGCGGATCTAGAGATTCACGGCCTTTTGACACCTTTTTGACACGAATTTGCTCGCACCTCGCGGCAGTCGTATACTTTGAAGTTTAGGCAGTGTGCGTAGAGCGCGCTGACTGGGCTTCCCTTTGGCCACGAACGAAACCATCGCTCCTACAGCCACCCAACAAGAGGTTCTTCTTGTCCGCGGCGCGCGTGTCCACAACCTCAAGAACATCACCGTAGAGATCCCCCACAACGCTCTGACTGTCGTTACCGGTGTCAGCGGCTCCGGCAAATCGTCGTTGGCGTTCGATACCGTTTATGCCGAAGGACAGCGGCGGTACGTGGAATCGTTGTCGGCATACGCACGGCAGTTCCTGGAGCGCATGGAGAAGCCGGATGTCGACGAAATTTCCGGGATTGCTCCGGCGGTGGCCATCCGGCAGAAAAATACCACGCGTAATCCACGTTCGAACGTAGCCACGGCGACAGAGATTTACGATTACCTGCGACTTTTTTTCGCGCGGTGTGGACAAACGTACTGCATCAAGTGTGGGGCGGAGGTGCGCCGCGATTCGCCAGACGAAATCGCGAATCGAATTTTGGCGCTGAAGCCAGGCCGTCGATTCTACGTTTTATATACGTTGAAGGTCGCAGGGCCGGAACCGGCTACATCCGGGAAAAGGCCATCAAAAAAGAAACCTGCGGCCGCCCCGGCGGCCGAATTGTTACGACCCACACTTGTGGAGTTGCAGAAGCGAGGATTCAACCGGCTCTATCAAGACGGAACGATCCACGAGTTCTCCTCGCCAGAGACGTTGCTGGATGTGAACTTTGCCAAGCCTGTTTATGTTTTGGTGGACCGCCTCGCAGTGAATCCGGAATCGCGGGCTCGCTTGGTGGATTCGATCGAGATTTGTTACCGGGAAGGCGGAGGCGAAGCCATTCTGGAATTTGTGGCGGACTCCGCAGGAAATCCGGCCGAACGGCTGACCTTCAATGAGCGTTTTGAGTGCAAGAACGATGGCACGCTGTATCAGGAGCCCGAGCCGCGCCTATTTTCCTTCAACAATCCCTACGGGGCGTGCCCGCGCTGCCAGGGATTCGGAAACACCATCGATTTTGATTTGAACCTGGTCGTGCCGGACGGCAGCAAGTCGTTGGATGACGGCGTGATTGAGCCATGGACGAAACCGCGGTATCGCGTGCTGATGCAAGAAGCCCGGAAATGGGCACGCGGACAGGGCATTCCCACGAACGTTCCGTGGCGGCAATTGACCGCGGAACAGCGGCGGTTGGTCCTGGAAGGCGACCCGCCGAACAAATACGAGGGCGTGAAGGGGTTTTTCAACTGGCTGGAGCGCAAGAAGTACAAGCTGCATGTCCGCGTATTTCTCAGCCGGTACCGGGGTTATGCCACTTGCCCGGAGTGTGGTGGGACGCGCCTGCGGGCAGAAGCGCGCGCGGTAAAGATCACCGGCCGGGCCATTACGGATCTGTGCAAGCTCACCGTGAAAGAGGCTCGTAAGTTTTTTGCGGAATTGCAGCTGACGGATAGCCATGCGAAGGTTGCTGACAAAATTCTGCAGGAAATTCGCACGCGGCTGCAGTTTTTGGACGAAGTGGGGCTGGATTACCTGACACTAGACCGGCTGACGTCGACGCTGTCCGGGGGCGAATCG
>Ga0074046_10000389_pt1 | contig 40094 bp, 34 predicted proteins | sample BogForMeECP23OM3_FD_94441 | JGI IMG/M metagenome (GOLD analysis project Ga0074046, IMG submission 94441) | Bog forest soil microbial communities from Calvert Island, British Columbia, Canada - Bog Forest MetaG ECP23OM3 | ecosystem: Environmental > Terrestrial > Soil > Wetlands ... | reverse complement strand
CACAAGTTCCTCCCAGGCCGAGCCATCGCCCTGGAGGCATTGCTGGACCAGTTGGGCATCCTGCTCCAAGCTTCCCTTAGCCCCATTTTCCCGATTCCTGCACTCACGAAAACCGCAGGTGATTTCACTCGGCCTGCCATAGTATGGAACGCAAATTGCCTCTAGAATGTTCCCCTAAGGCTAACCGAGGAAACCCACCGGATACGGGCATCTTACCACTCTCGCCATCCCTGACAAGACTTTGCATTTCAATTGGTTATGCGCACTTGACGGAACCCTCCTCGCCCCGGTACTCTGCCCCAGCATGGGTGCAACATCGAGGAAATGGCTTTTGCTGGGCCTGGGTGTACTCCTTCTCGGGTTCCTCCTCTTCCATTCCCGCCATCTCCTCAACGTCCACCAGTTCAGCGGCGCAAAGCTCTGGCACGCCATCCGCGGCGCAAATTACACCTATCTTCTTGTTTCGATCGTGGCCATCTACCTGTGCTATGCCGTTCGTGCCTTGCGCTGGCAGAAATTCCAGGCCCACGTCGGCCAGGCGCGCTTCTGGAATATCTACGCCATGAACCTTGCGGGCTTCAGCGCCCTTTTCCTGCTGGGCCGCGCCGCCGAGCCGCTCCGCCCGCTCCTCATTTCCCGCAAGGACAGAATTCCGCTCGCCGATACCTTTGGCATCTACGCCTTGGAACGCATTCTCGACGCCGCCAGCACCGCTGTCCTCGCTGCCATTGGTCTTCTCGTCTTCGAGTCCTCCGGTCACTCGTCCGCTGAAGGCACCGCCCAGGCCTTTGAGAAAGGCGCCCGGACGGCGGGCACTGCGTTTTCCCTCTTCGCCATATTTGCCATCTCTGCGCTGGTCTATCTGCGCCTCCATGGCACCGCTGTCCTGGAGCGCCGCATGCAAGGCTGGCTCGCGGCACACGGTTGGCGCTCCGGCTTCGCGCGCATCATTCTGGGTTTCTCCCGCGGCGTGCAGACCGTGCGCACCTGGGGCGATCTCGTGGCGGCGATATTCCTCTCCGCGCTGCACTGGTGGCTAGTTGTGGCCATTTATTTCCTGATCATGAAGAGCTTCGGCGGAAAGCTCGGCACGCTCACCTTTGCTGATGCCATGCTGGTTCTCGTTTTCACCATGGTAGGCTCCGCGGTGCAACTTCCCGGCGTGGGCGGCGGCGCGCAAGCGCTCTCCATCGTTGCATTCACGCGATTGTATGGAGTAGAACAGGAAGCGGCAGTTGCTTGTGCCATGGTGCTCTGGCTGGTCACGTTTGCTTCGTGCACGCTTGCCGGCGTGCCCATCCTGCTCCGCGAAGGATGGTCGCTCGGCGATTTGCGCCGCATGAGCCAGCACGAGGACGAGCAGATCGACGCCGAAATCGCAGCTCCTTGATTTTGTCGTGGCCGGTCTTTAGACCGCTTCTTGGGTTTGATCTTGTGCGGGCCGCCGAACCCGTGGCACAGTCACTCCTGCTTGCCCTGAGGAACGGAGGGACTGTGCTCTTGGGTTTGACTTTGTTCCGGCCGCCGTTGCCCGCCGCAGGAGAGAAGCGGGCGCCGTTGCCGCTGAAATGTTCTTTCTCTTTAGGAGGCCGGGGCTTGAGCCCCGGCGTAAAGGCCCCAAGGCGGAAGGGCTTTAGCCCCTGAAGAAAGCTCGATTGTCCGAAAACAAGGAGAATCTCCCGAGTGAAATGTCCTTTCTGCGCAAACATTGACGACAAGGTAATCGATTCCCGCGAAGGACGCACCGGCGACACCATCCGCCGCCGCCGCGAATGCCTGAAATGTTCCCGCCGCTTCACCACCTACGAGCGCATCGACGAAATTCCCTACATGGTTATCAAGAAGGACGGCCGCCGCGAACGCTTCGAGCGCCAGAAAATTCTGCAGGGCCTTCTGAAGGCTTGCGAAAAGCGCCCCGTGCCCACTCCCAAACTCGAAGCCATCGTGGATGAAATCGAAGGCGTGGTCCACGAAGCCACCGAAAGGGAATTGACCACCACGGAAATCGGCGAAATGATCATGCACCGCCTCAAGAAGCTGGACAAGGTGGCCTATGTGCGTTTCGCCAGCGTGTACATGGATTTCAAGGACGTGCAGGAATTCATGTCCGAGCTAAAAAACCTCCTCAAAGACCGCGCCCTGCCCAAAAAATAAGAACGCCGGGAACGCCAATCTCCCGATTGGCGGTTAGAAGTTCTCCAAACTTTCCTAATGCTCGCGCCCGTGCCGCCCGCCTCCGAATACTCGCGCTACCCCTCGACCGGGGCGACCATGGGATCCACAATGGCAGCGCGTTGCGGCAATAGCTTGCGGAATAGCGCTGCGGCGGCAATCGCCGTCAGCAGCAATACCATCGGGTCAATCGGATGGCGGTAGCGCAGCGAGGCGTGCATCAGGTAGTAAAGCAAAGGGAAAGCCACCGGAAAAGCTGCCAGCGGAAAGGCGTACGCATTGCGCCTGAAAAAGAGAATTACAACGCCTGCTAAGGTTCCCACGGAAGTCAGGAAATTGCCCAAAAGGATGGCGCGAATCAGCAGCGAATCGGTTTCACGAAATTTGTAAAGCGGTTCCGGCGATCCCATCCAGAAGTCCAGAAAACGCTTGGCCGTAAGCTCCAGCTCCACGCGCGGATGAGACGCGATGAACTGCAAGGCTTTGCGCTTCTCTTCATCCATGAAGGCCGTCTCTCCCATTCTCAGATAGCGCAAGACCTCGCCGTCGTATGTAATGGCCGCGGGCAAGGTCCTGCGCCGTTCGTCGTAGTTTTCGTTGTTGCCGACGTACAGCTCAAAGCCAAAGTTGGAGCGCAACGGAATGAAGCGGTGGAAGACGACGTAGTTGCGCACGGTCCACGGAACGCAACACAGCAGCGCAAGAAGCGCCGCAAACACGGGTCTAGCGAGTTGCCAACGCCCTTCGCGGCGCGCGCGATAAGCCAGCCATCCCAACAGCAGCGGATACAGGGAAGCCAGCGCGGGGTTGGTCATCAGCGCAGCGCCCCAAAGAAGGCCGTAACCGCACCAATCGCGCCAACGGCGGGATTCCGCCAACTCCAGCGTGGCCCACAGAATGGTCGCCGCAAACAACGCCGAAAGGGAGGTATCCCAGATCCATTCGTAAGGCATCATGATCGCATTGGTGAACAAAGCCCACAGCCAGGCGGAGAGACTGGCGACTCCGGCGCCTGCGACCCGTTTGGCGGCATAAAAAATCGGCACGCACGCGGCCGAAGAGAAAAGAATGTTCAGAAAAACCGCCGCGAAGAAAGAGGCGCGCGTGTAGATGCCGAAAATCTTGAACAATCCAGCGATCAGCAGAGGATAAACCGGGGCCAGCCAGGCCGTGGGTCCGGTATCCCGCTCAAACGGCGAAGAGTATCCTTTTCCGGCCGCCAGCGAGTAGGCGATGTGCCCGGTTTCCGTCTGAAAGGGCACCGTGCGGAGCACTTCGGCGGGAATCTGGCGCGTTTGATTCCACGCGAACGCCAGCCTGGCGCTCAGCGCGACCAGCACAATCAGCAACAGAGACGTCGCACCCTTGCGGAATATCCGCCTCATACCATGGTTTTCCCCGAAAGCCAGAGCGAAGTTCCCTTATATATGCTCTTGGGTTTTCTTTTCTAACGCCTCCCACCCCTGAACTTGAGGGTGCCCCATCCTTCGCGTTTTTCAGCGAAGGGTGGGCTCTTACGATCGGACATCACTTGGCTCGCGCGTACCGAGCCACCGGGCTAACCCGAGTTTCTCACGAGACAACATTCTGCTCTTACTCAATCCACGCAGCACACCGTCATCTTGCGGTACACGCACCCTTATGGCTGCCCCGCTGCCTTCGCGGATTTCCGATGAGCTTCTTGTGACCACTGGAAAGCCTTATTGGCATGTTCCATGGCTTGCTTGGAGTGCTCGTGTCCGGTCTGGTGCTCTCCTTTCGCGTGGTGTGCAGCGGCAACGCGGTGCGCGTGGGCGGCGAGTTCGTGGAATTCGGCAGCTCTTTGATGCGAGTCATTTGGCATAGTGGTTCCTATCCTCGATGTACATTCTAACTTAACCAGACTTGCCAATTTGACTTTCCGGGCCGGCCGGTAATGTACGCGTTTACCCTGTTTGTCCCGAGTTTCGAGGGGAGCCTGGAAGGGTCAGACAATCCCCCAGCATCCTTCAGCACTTTCAGGAGCAGCGCGTCATTGTTGCCGTTGCCGAATGCGGCTAGAATCCTGCTTCTTTTACATCCTCGCTTGCTTGCTTCTCTGCATTCTTGGCTTCGGCCTTGGCATCCGCGCCCGGCTTAAGCAACTGGATCGTTTTGCTCAGGCTCACGCCTTTGTCGCCGCCCGGCTCCTTGCAAGCGGACATATCCGCGCCGGTCTGCACACCCGTCATGTCGGATTTTACGCAGTTGAAATCCAGCGCCAGGCTGTGGCTTGCGTGCAGAGCCGCCACGCAATCGCTCAGCACTTTGTACGTGTTGCAGGCCTCCGCGATGTTCGTGTTGGCCGCCAGCACACCCGTTCCCTGCAGCTTCGCCGTCAACTTCTTGTCCGGCTCGCTGTTCGCATCATGCCAATCGCTACCCGTCTTCGGCTTTTTCTCTACCCACTTGATTGGATTATAGGAATGCGGTGCGTGCGATGACGGCTCCGCCGCGGCCGTTGCACCCACGCCCGCGGGTCCTTGCGCCGCCGCTCGCCTCGCCCCGGCAGACACGCTTATCGCTACAATCGCCACAACCATCCATGCCTTTTTCATTGTTCGCTCCCCTTCTCACTTGTCATTCCGCCTGCCCTGAGCCTAGCCGAAGGGACCGGAGCGGCCCGATTTTTTCCTCCACGCCGAATTATGGCGTGTCGGGCCGCGCAGCGGAGGAATCGTGGCACCAGCCCCAACTTCATGCTGGGTCCCGTGCTCCTACCCTCCGACAACCCCGGAGGACACGCCTTCTGCCCCTCTCCCCAGTACGCCTTCCTTTGCAGAAGGCGTCGAGCGCTCCGAAGGACGGTACTCCCCCAATGCGTCACGTTGACCCTACGAACAGGGCGTCTCTTCCTCCTTAGGGGCTCGGACTTTCATGTTTACCCTGCTTGTCCCGAATTTCGAGGGGAGCCTCGAAGGGTCCGACATACAAGCACCCCAAAAAACAAAAACTCCCCAAACTCCCTCTTGCTCCTTGCGTCTGGCCCCCGCTTCCCGTCCCAATTCGGGAAGGAACTGTTGCCATCAGAGTAACCTCCTCCCCCAGGGTGTTTTTGTGAAGCATGTCAAAACAAAGGGCTTGCGGGCGCAAAAGTGCGCAAGCATGTGAAAACAGGGAAGTTATAAAGTGTTTGTTTTGATATGGATGCGCACGGTCGGTGCAAAGAGTAAGTATGCTGGGGATCCGTCGAGAACGCAGGGGCGGGTGCCAAGTATTCACACCAAATCATACCACACTATTTACCAACTGTCAATAGATATTATGAGGTACTAGCGCCGGAGCTGGTATGAAGGGACTGGCGGCACACAATTCCCCCTGGCAAGGGTATTTTGCCTCGCGACCTCACAATGCGGCCCCGGCACGTCCGGCGCAGTTTCTGTTGGGGGTCGGCGCAGTTTCTGTTGGGGGTCGGCGCAGTTTCTGTTGAGGGTCGGCGCAGTTTCTGTTGAGGGTCGGCGCAGTTTCTGTTAGGGGGTCGGAGCTTTAGCTCCGACATTAAATGCTTGGCTTTCCTTGGGCTTCAGCCCCTGAGGAATTGGATCTACTGTAAATTGTCCGCTGGCTGATCCCCAGCGCCAATCCTCCGCCCTCGCGACCAACCCCGCCGCCACCGGATTCAGATAAATGTAACGGACTCTGGAGAGGTAATCGGCACTGTCCCGGATGGTGGCTTCATGGAAACCCGCTTGCCAGATCTCCATGCGGTTGCCGCGTTTCTGGTGAATCTCATGAGAGCTTCCACCCTTGATAAGCTGCATGGCTTTTTCCAAAGAAGTGGCGTCAGTGGGAGTCAACAGCAAGTGCAGATGATTGGGCATAAGAACAAATTCGTGCAGCCGATAGGCTCCCGCCATTCTGTAGTGGAGCAGCTTGGCAATCACAATCTCAGCGATTTCGTGGACTTGAAACACGGCGATACTCTGAGCCGCCTTTGTCGTGACGAAGTAAGTGCTTCCGATGGCCGTGCGGTGATGGAGTCTTCCCATGATTCAGAGTCCTCAGCGGCTAAAGCCGGTTGTGCGCCGGTCCTTTTTGTCGGACCTAAAGGTCCGACCCCCTAATCCGGAGAGTAGATGCTCCGTCGAGCGACTACCGATAAGTGTATGAGTATATAACTTTCATTTGGTATACACAACTAGCTGAGAGAAAAGCTCGGGGCGGCACCCAACGCTCTTCCGAGCCTAAATCTGTCAGCAACCAAGCGCGGTTCCTGTTGGGGGTCGGAGCTTCAGCTCCGACACACAGGCCACTCCGAAAAGCAAAAACTCCTCAAACTCTTTCTTCCCCCGCTCGCCACTCGTTTACCCAGCTTGCCCCGAGCTTCGAGGGGAGCGATCTCCGCGAAGGGTCCCTCGCCACTTCTCATTCTAACCGGGTCTGGACGCCTCCCCCCCTACCTAACTGACCAACGGCGTGCGCTCAGTTAGGCCTGGGCCAACGTACTGGGTGTTTTGTTGTTCGCGGCGGTTCACTCAGTTGGGTGTAGACTGACCTGTTAAGTGACCGTTCCTATGGTCACAGGAGACGCTATGGCCGAACAGAAGAAGAGCTATCCGATGTTGCCCGTCGCTCATTGGTGGGCGTTGAGGAAGAAGTTTAGGCAGACCATACCAACTACAGTGAATCAAAGTTATCTTGCTGGTGTTCTGAGAATGGAAGCGCAGTCAGCACGTGCAAACGTGCTTCCGTATCTGAGGGCACTCGGCATTATTGACGCTGAAGGGAAGACAACCGAAAGGGCGAAGTTGTGGCGTGATGATTCGCGTTACCCTGCCGTCTGCAAAGACATCTTGAAGGAAGTCTACCCGCAAACACTCTTGGATTCAGTAACTGATGCTTCGCAGCGTCAGGAAGCGGAGCGATGGTTCTCGCATGAAACCGGGTCGGGAGAAGCAGCCGTGGCTCGAATGGCTGTGCTCTACTGCGTACTTCTTGAGGCGGACGCATCGAAACAACCCGATGAGAAGGTCGAACGCGCTCGACCCGAAAAGAAGGTCGAAAAGAAACCTGGACCCGTTGTTCCGGCACGCATCGAGCCGGAGAGGGTCGAACCTGTGCCCAACAACACGTCAACCAACGTGACGAACCTTCCACAGATACCCGGCATCAACATCAACCTAGAGATTCACATCTCGGCTGATTCGAGTTCCGACCAAATCGACACGATATTCAAGAGCATGGCGAAGCACATTTACCAACGCGGGTGATTGAATGCCTGTGAACGCTAGAGACGCGTTGGCTCTTGCCAAGAAGCTGAAGGGGTCGGCTCCGAAGAGTTTCGTTGCGCCTTCAGAGGGGATTCGTGCTGCAAGTGAGTTCATTCTCCCGCACGCAATGATTTTCGGAACGACAGGATACATCGAACGAGTTGCGAACCAAGTCAACGGGTGCTACGAAAAAGGCTGGTACGACGGGTGTGCAGTGATGATGCGCCGTCTTGTCGAGACTCTTATCATCGAATGCTTTGAAGAACACAACATCACGCATAAGATTCAGAATCCGACCAGCGGCGACTACTTTTATCTCGGCGCATTGGTCGATGCGACGTTGAACGAGAAGACATGGGTTCTCGGAAGGAATGCGAAGAAAGGACTTCCACGTCTCAAGGGCATCGGCGACAAGTCAGCGCACAGTCGCAGGTTCAACGCGTACCGCGCAGACATCGACAATCTCTCCGATGACTTCCGAACTGTCTGTCAAGAGTTGCTCTACATCGCCAAGCTGAAGTAGCTCTGGCGTTTGACGCTGAGACTAGCTAATGGCTACACGGAAGGAAAAGGCAAAATGGCCGAGGCGATACCGACATCGAAGACCAACCCAAAGATGAAGACGTTTGGACGCGAGCGGCTTTCTCCGGGAATCTACTCGCTTGACCTTTCAGTGGTGCAGGACGTATCGCTGAAATTGAATGGGCAGGAGTCAACGTTCGTTGATGTTTATTGCAAGCTGACGGATTCAAAAGTCAAAGAGATGCCGGAATTCATGCGTGACCGCTACGTCACCGATGCGGGCGAAATCACGCTCGACGGTGACTGGCCGCTCCTTGCTACAATGCGCGAACTCATTGAGCTAGTGCGACAAGGAATAGACCCTCGTCGAGTCATGTGGTTTTACTATGATCACGATTCCTCGCAGGATGCTGACGAAAGCTACACCTTTTTTGCGGTGTATGACGGCAAGGTCGTTATGGAGTCGTGCCACTTTAGCTATGAGGAACCAATGGTGCTAAAGCGAGAGCCGGAAAAGGAGCCGATCTGGCACAGTCACCCATATTTCGATGAGGCCCTAGAATGCTACTGGTATCGCAAATTCTACACTGAGACTGTCACGGGGCAGCTAATGGTGCTGCGTCCCGACGAACCCATTCTCTACCATTACGAACGACCGCAGACTCGTGACCTTGCACGGGAGATACAGTTGGTCACGCTTGTGAAGATGTACCGTCTGCTTTGGGTTGCCATTCCCCTTTTGGTTGGGATTGCCTTCCCGTCAATCCGAGACTACATGGCTATCGTGGCTCTGGTGTTGGGAATCGACGTTCTGTGGCGGTGGTGGGCAACGCGAAAGGTCGGACAGAGTCAGTGAGCTTGTCTCCGGTCTATGCTTGCAGATTCTCAATTAGAGCGAGGAACAGATGAAACCTTCGTTCAGAGTGTGGTGGTTGATTATCGTCGGCTGCGTCGCGCTCCACTTGTCAGGTTGGAACGCGGCGGTCGTTCTCGTCGTGTACGCGGTTGTCGAGTATTGGGAACAACGGCAAGCAAGGAAGGCGAGAGTGAAGGTCTTTGAGGATGTGATGGACGGATGGGAGCAATGCAAAGACGACTCCGAATATGAAGAGAAAGGCGACTTCAGCCGCGTTCGATTGGCCGGTCAGAATCAGATCATCGCGGCAAGGATTGCGGAGTTAGTGTCGCGAATGCCGTGACGCGATTCCATCGCTGGCGGGTGACCAAGAGATCGAACTCGGCTGCCGCACCCTTCAGGTGCGATTCATAAAGGTTGCGGTTTTTGGCTTTTCTTTTCCTCGCCGGGAATTTCTCCGCCCCACCACCCCTTCCCGGTACCGGTTTCGAAACTAGTACCCACTAAATAATAGTAGACAAGCGGTAAATAATGTGTTATGCTTGGCCTGTTATGCTGAGGGGACGCTCCTCTTGTGCCATTTCGGGTCGTCGCGCACCCTCGCCCTTTGTCTTTTCTTCGCACTTTCGCTTGCTAAGTCCAATCATTCCCGTACATCCACGAGGGTCGCCTGTAAGTCCAATTATTCCCGTACATACGCAAAAACAGGGGGGTGGGGGGTATCCGAAGGAGGCAAAGGAAGCAAAGGAAGTAAAGGAGGTAAAGGAAGCAGACCATCATCGCGCTTTTCTAACTCATGTGTTTACTATAACATTAAGTAACATTGTCGGCGCGCCGACATTCCAATACCCGAAAAGAATGTGTCGCGCCTCTGGCGCTGGAAATCATCATGCCAACCGAACCCAGCGCTCCCCCTTCGACTCCGCTCAGGGCAGGCGCGCTGGGCTAACTTCTGGCGCGCCCACGGCGCTTCGGACGGAGGATGGGTTATCCAGTAAGACTGAGATCGAGCTTTCGGTGGACTTCATGCGCAAATGCAGTGACGAGCGTCAGTATAAAGAATACGAGGAGAGGGTAACTCAGAAGAAGATTCATGCTGGTGAGAGATGGCTTCGGGTCGTTCTCCACACCAAAGATTTGCCCAAGGGTGAATTCAAAGGGCACCCATAACAAGGCGGCGATGAGAAACCCTGGCCATAACTTTGCAAGCAAGCGTCTTACGTTAGCTCGGAGATGTGAACGCCACCAGAACAGCGGTTTATCAATCCTGGCCGCGGCGATAGAAGCCGTAATCAAAAGCGTTATAGGTCCGAATCCTCCGCCGACCAGAAGAAGAATGATGGAAAGAAGAATCAGGACCACAGCGCCATGCTTCTTCTGAACAAACATGGCTGCCCAAATCATAATGAGCAGGCCGAAAATCATCGCCAGGATGCCCGTTACCAGGAAGCTGGGAATAAGTGTCATGGCGGGTTCGTGACCGAAGGGGAACGGCAGTCCAGGCGGACCCACGGCAAGTATCTTTATGCCTTTTGGCACGACATTTCCTTGCAGCGTTTCAAAGAAACCATGTTCCATGCCGAGCAGCCCGGCATAAACGCCGAATACGGAGGCGGTTGCTCTTAGCGCGCTAATGTTTTGCCAATTCATTTCGCTGCGTGGGGCCCCAGACAGGAACAAGGGTACTTCTCTGCGTCGCTGCGGGCAAACTAGAAAAGGGGTGGCGCGGAAAACCGAAGCGAGTGGGGCGAGTCAACTTTCGATTGAGGCCAGTGGCCGCAACATTCGGCCGGCTGCTAACAAGAGAAGGAGCGGGCCTGGAGACCCGCTCATTGGAGAATTCTACGAGATGGGAATCCCGCGAACTTCAGTATTAGAGAGGCGTGGCGTTGGCTGTCGTGCAGGTACTAAAGCCACCACCAACCGCCACGTAGAACAGATCCATGTCCTGGTCGGAGCAGAAGCCGCGTGTGCCGGTGGAATTTTGATTGGCCGGTTCGGCCTCGGAAGTATAGGTTCCGGCAGTCGCGTTAATGTTGAACATGTACCCGCTCTTCGCCGTGGCGGCCGTTGTTGCGTTCGCCAGGACGTTGTCGATCAAGCAGGCGTTCGCCGCGCTAGGATTCGGGCAACCGGGGCTGTCAGGGCCCAGAGACGACAGCGCGGCGAACGTGCCAGGGTACGTATTGTTATAGGTCACTTCGCCCGTGTTGATCGTGCGTAGAGAAGCCACCGCGGAAGCCTCGTTGGCCGCCATCCTCGAGCCGATGAGGCTCGGAATGGCGATGGCCGAGATAATCAGGATGATGGCGACCACGATCAGGAGTTCAATCAACGAGAATCCCTTTTGGCTCTTCCGCATCTTCGTCTTCTCCTTTGGCTTCTCTTCTTTTAGAATTTCGTCGCTTTGCCTTGCTGTTCAGCGTGACTTCATTGTGCCGGGAAGTCCTGGAAAACCCCATGGAACATCGGCTTCAATTTGGGAGTTACCCCTGTCCTATGGCAAAAGCCCGTTTTAGGCGTACCTTAGATTTGGTACTAGGGGCTAGTTCGATACTGGCCTTAGCGCCTTCTAATTCACTAAGCTGCTTATCATCTGTCACTTAGCCACTGGTCTTGGGCTCTTTTCCCATCGCTCGCTGGCGAGACGTCCCTACCCGTACTAATTAGGTACCTGTACGTGGCCTGATTGGATGGCGCCGCGCCTGCTACGTCGAATAGCTGAAAACCCCCGACTCTTCCTGTGACACGCGCGGGCTCGCGAGTGGCGCGCGGGCTATCGCGCTGCGGCGCAGATGGCCCTTTTCACTCCTTGCTCAGCGTAGAGCCGAAATCTGCGCCGCCTGACATCGATGCAGCGTGCTACGATCACCGGAGCTAACTCCACATCCAAGGACTTCATCGTGCGCTACCGTGTGTTTCTTCTTGCTGCCGTTGCCAGCATCTCTACCAGCCTGTTTGCCCAGCAGCCCGCGTGGCAGCCTGCGCCCGGACACACCACACTCCCACTATGGCCGCATGCGGCACCCGGCGCGCCGGCGATTCCGGCCGCCGAGATCGACACGACGACCGCCAAAGACAATCTCATCGCCGGCAAGCCACTGATTCGTCTCGGCAACGTCTCTTCACCCACGCTCACGCTCTACGCACCCGCCGGCAACAACACCGGCGCAGCGGTTGTTGTTTTTCCCGGAGGCGGCTACCGCATCCTGGCCATCGACCTGGAAGGCACGGAAGTGTGCGAGTGGCTCAACTCCGCGGGTATCACGTGCGTGCTGCTCAAGTACCGCGTACCCGATTCGGGCCCCTATCCTAAATCGAGTGCTGCGCTCCAGGATGCCCAGCGCGCGCTGGGCATCGTGCGCTCTCACGCTGCGGAGTGGCATATTGACCCGCACCGCATTGGTGTCCTGGGCTTCTCCGCGGGAGCCCACCTTGCTGCGGCTCTGAGCACGCACTTCGAGCAACGCCTCTATGATCCCGTGGATGCCGCAGATCAGGTGAGTTGCCGGCCGGACTTCGCCGTGATCGTCTATCCGGGCTATTTGGCGCTCGAAGAACAAAACTTCGCGCCTAATGCCGACATTCACGTTAGCGATAAAACGCCGCCATCGTTCATCGTGCAGGCCGAGGACGATCCGGTGCACGTGGAAAACGCGACCGTTTACTTCCAGGCGCTGAAGAATGCCAAGGTCCCGGCGGAACTGCACATCTACGCGGCAGGCGGACATGGCTACGGCTTGCGGCGCACCGCGCTGCCAGTCACCGGCTGGCCCAAGTTGGTGGAAACCTGGTTGGGCACCATTCAAATGCTGCAGGCATCCCCATCCTCCACCCAAGTGCAACTTCCAGCGGACGTGGCGGCGGCACTGGAAAAGCTGACGCCTTACCAAAAGTCCCAGTTGGAACGCGTCTACAACGACTGGGCCTTTCTGGCGAAATACCGCGATGCGAATCAGGAGCTGCCAGCTCCTGCACCGGGCGAAGCGCGCGTCGTGTTTATGGGCGATTCCATCACGGAAGGCTGGGGGCAGCATGGAGCGACGCCGCCGCCGGACCGCGCCGCGTTTTTTCCGGGCAAGCCGTATGTCAACCGCGGCATCTCCGGGCAGACTACGCCGCAGATGCTGGTGCGCTTTCGCCAGGACGTCATCGAGCTGAAACCGAAAGTAGTCGTTTTGCTTGCGGGCACAAATGACATCGCCGAAAACACGGGGAAGATGACGCTGGAGGAGACGGAGGGCAACCTTGCCTCCATGAGCGAAATTGCGCGCGCGAATGAGATTGGCGTTGTGCTGTGTTCGGTGTTGCCGGCGAGCGACTTCCGCTGGCACAAGGGACTGGAGCCTGCGCCCAAGGTGAAGGCGCTCAACGCGTGGATCAAGGAGTACGCCGCGAAAAATGGTTTCGTGTATGTGAACTACTATTCACGCATGGCCAACAGCGAAGGGGGTCTTGGGCCGGAGCTGAGTCCGGATGGCGTGCACCCGAACAAAGCGGGGTACGGAATCATGGCGCCGCTGGCCGAAGCGGGAATTGCGGAGGCGTTGAAGAGGCCGCTTCGTTGAGCCGCCAGTTCGTCACCTTGCTTCTTGTTTTTTCATTACTGCATCCGCCGCGTTTGCCGCCAGGATGAAAGACGAAGGCATATCGGCCGCGGAGTCCTTTTCTCACCAGAGAAACGGAGAGGCTTCGTTTAGGCTGGGGAATTTCGGTGAGAGGCAGGTCAGAGTCCAACTTGCCTTCGGAGTTGTGTTGATCCCTGTAGGCGCGCTGACCGGAGATGTGGGTACCCAGGGCAACATGTGCGGTTTGCGGACTTACCAGGAGTTGGCAATTCAGATAGCTATTGCAACTTGGCGTATTCCGCCTTCTGGTCGGGCCGCTTTCGGGATGCACGATTATTTCTGCTTTAACTCCAGCAACTTTAGCTCGAGCGGTTTGAGCACGTGCTCCGTCAGATTTGCGATTAGCATTTCTGCGCGCTCATATCGATATATGTTCAACACCCACGGATACTTTTTGAAGTGCTCGAACATTCCATATTCTCTATCCGACGATTCCAACAGGGGCTGGACCGGCACAGATGGGAGACTTGGTACGATCCTCTCGAGTTCTTGAGGAATGCTGCGCGCTTCCGTAATATCGGCGATGACAAATTTTGCAACGTGCGCCAGTATGGATACCGTTTCGGTAAGGTCCCTTGTCGTAGGCTTGTCGAAATCAAGAACCACGGGCACATAATTTAATCTTCGTAACTCGTCGCGTATTGAATCGAGTACTCGCTTTCTTGGGTCTGTAAAGCGGCCTAGCACTAAAACGAGCTTGGATGTGATGTTGTCGATTACTTCTCTGATCTTTCGATTGTTCATGAGCAGATAGATGAATTGGGCTATCTCGAGGTTGTCAACGCTGACGGTAGACTGTCCGGGAGGGGTGATCACTAGGTTCGCCTGTCTCGTGCCTTGGAGGTTCAGGCCCCACGCAGAGACTCCATAAATCGCACAGTCTGATATATCCGCCCCTTCCAGGTTCGCTTCCACCAGCTGTGCATAGGAAAGATTTGCATTCGTCAACTTCGCTCCAGCCAAGTTAGTCTTCGAGAGATTCGAATAACTGAGGTTTGCATTCCTCAGGTCAACCCCAGAGAGGTCCGCATCAGTTAGGTCTGCACCGCTAAGGTCTGCTCCATTCAGTATGGAATCGCGAAAGCTGGCTTTATGCAACCTAGCCTTACTTAACACAGAGTCCTCGAGATTGCACCGAATAAGCTTCGCGCAAGTAAGATCAGCCTGAGTGAAGTTTGCTGCTAATAGGGTCGAATGGCTGAGGTCGGCGGATTGAAGACGAGCGTTCGATAGGTCTGCCTCGCTGAGTTCCACCTCCGTGATGACAGCCGATGTGAAGTCGGCCAGCTTCGCTCTTACTTCACTGAGGTCTGCCCCATGTAGTCCGGCTAGCTGCAACCGAGCTTGCTCCAAATTGGAGCCTGCTACGACAGCGCGCTTTAATTGCGCGCCATTGAGGGTAGCCCCACGGAGATCTGCGTGAGTCACTACTGCCTCCTCGAGATTTGTGCTGTTCAATATTGCCTGCTGCAGATTTGCTCCATCTAGTCTTACCCTACTCAAGTCTGCTTTGCTGAAGTTAGCGCCAATCAGTTTTGCCTGTGCAAAGTTCACGCGTCTGAGATCGGCACCACGGGCATCAATCCCACTGAGATTTTCGCCACTGAGGTCTACCTCAACGCGTGGGTGATTACGCCGCCACGCATTCCATTCTTTGGTCCCCCTCTTAATGAGCCGGCGAGAAGTCTCGTTCATGGGATTTCCACCAAACATCACGTGATAGAGTTCGTGTCCAGGATTGTAGTTGGTTTTTGATTCGTGGAGGAAATCATCTTCGAGTCCCCTGGGGTGAACGCCGCACACGGAGTTGCGGTAGAGTTGAATATTACTCCTGGTTAACGCCGTGACCGGAGAAATAGAGTTCACGGGGGCAGCGATTGGGGCAAAGGCGTTGGCACGGGGGTGTAGGGCGTGATGGGAAGTGAGCGCGCGCGGGCGGATGTCAGCGGAGCACAGAGTTGGCGCGGCAGGCCGGGCAGATGTAGGGGGAATTGTGGCTGACCTTGGCCCACTCGATGCGGCAGACGGCGCACAGCTCCAGGGATTGGTACTCGCACTCGGCGCAGATTTCGTCGGAAGGCAAGGGTGAGTCCTTGGCATATTCGGCGGGTGAGATCTTGGCGCCACAGCGAGCACAGTGAACGGCCGATGCCTCGGTGGAAGCAGCGGTGGCGGAGGCAGCGGGAGAGGCTGCGAGCTTCTTGTCGAGTAGGTCCAGAACGCGCTTGGCGAGATGTTCCGCGGTCAGGCCAAAATACTGGATGAGTTCCCAGGAATTGCCGGAAATGCCGAAACGATCGGCAACACCGACCATGGCGAGTTGCAGCGGGAGCCGAAAATCCTTGCGCTGCTGGAGAATGGCTCCGGCCGCAATATTTCCGAAGCCGCCAACCTGATGCTCTTCCGCGGTGACCACCACGCGGGTTTCTTCCGCCGCGCGCACCAGGGTGGGGACATCCAGCGGCTTTACGGTATGAACATTCACAACGCGGGTTTCAATGGCGTACTCCTCTTTCAGGAGCCATGCGGCGCGCATCGCTTCGGGAACCATGGGGCCGCAGGCAATGATGGTGACGTTTTCGTGTTCGTTCTTGTAGGCAGGACCCAAGAAGGTCTCAAAGGCATCGAGGAATTTAGGCTGTGCGCCGCGGTAGCGAATCACATTGGCGACGCCGAATTCATACGGTGTATCGGGTTTTGTGACGATGGGCGTGGCTTCGCGGGCGAAGCGCAAGTAGCAGGGCCCTTGCAGCTTGAGCATTGAATACTCGGTGGCCTTTTGCGTCTCCACGGAATCGCATGGCACGACCACGTGCATGTTCGGCAAAATACTCATCAGCGCGATCTCTTCCAGAGCCTGGTGCGTGGCGCCATCCGGACCAACGGAAATGCCACCGTGAGCTCCGGCGATTTTCACGTTCAGATTGGAGTAGCAAATGGTGGTGCGGATCTGATCCCAGGCGCGGCCGGAAGCGAAGACGCCGTAGGTGCCGGTGACGGGGATGAAGCCTTCGCGGGCCAGGCCGGCGGCGACGCTCATCATGTTCTGCTCGGCGATGCCGACGCTGAAGACGCGGTTGTTGCGCTCCGGATGCTTGCTCTCAAAATCGGTGATGCGGATGGAACCGGAAATGTCCGCGTGCAGGGTGACCACGCGGGGATCTTCTCCGGCGCGCTCCAAGCCGCGGCCAAAGCCCATGCGCGTGGGATCCATCTCGACCTTCATGGAGTCGCGGGCGTTCCACCAATATTCCAGCACGAACTTGGGGATGCCATCTTTCGCCTTGTGCGCGACCTCGATGGCGTTGGCGGCAGCGCGCTGGAGCAGCGCATCCACGCGGGCGCGCGGAAAATCAGGAGTGAGCAGCTCGGGCAAGGCCTTTTCAAATTGCTCTTTTTTCGGCGGAGTGCCGTGCCAACTGGCCTCATTCTCCATGAAGGAAACGCCTTTGCCCTTGATGGTGCGGGCGAGGATGACGGTGGGACGCCCGGTGGTTTGGCTGGCACGCGAGAAGGCATCGAGAATCTGCTCGAAATTGTGGCCATCAATGGAAATGACATTCCAGCCGAACGCGGCATATTTTTCCGCGAGCGGCTCGACGTTCATCACGTCCTTGACCCAGCCATCGATCTGCAGGCGGTTTACATCAATAATGGCGCAGAGGTTGTCGAGTTTATGGTGCGCGGCGGCCATGACGGCTTCCCAGACGCTGCCTTCCTGTTGTTCGCCATCGCCCATAATGACGTAAACGCGGTGGGCTTGGCCGCGAAGCTTTGCGGCAAGAGCACTGCCCACGGCTGCACCGAGCCCTTGTCCGAGAGAACCGCTGGAGATTTCCACGCCGGGAACTTTCAACCAATTGGGATGTCCCTCGAAACCGGAGCCGAGTTGGCGCAAGAGCACCACATCGTCGAGCGGGAAATAACCGGCTCTGCCCAACGCGACATAGAGCGCGGGTGCTTTGTGGCCGGCAGACCAGAAAACGCGATCGCGCTCGGGCCAGGCGGGATTTGCGGGATCGTGATTGAGAACGTTCAAATAAAGAGCGGCGGCGATGTCCATCACGGAAAGTGTGCCGCCCGGGTGACCGGAGCCTGCAGCGTAGATACTGACGATATCCATGGCGCGCATTTCCGCGGCGGCGGCCTGCAATTCGGGGATGGTCAATTGGGGGCCGCGGCGATTTGTGGTGGGATTCATGGGAGGAGCTCCTTCGGCCAACACTGAGCGAGAAGACTCAGCGGTTGTGGAGATTCGCCCGGTCCGGCGACTGGGTGGGCCCAAGCTGTAGCAGCAGGCCAGGCAGCACCGCTGCCGTGATCCTCATAACGCTAGGCGAATCAGTACGTTAAGCGGATGATCGGCAGCAGTTCGGGGGACAAGCCCCATTCAGAACCGGGAGCCAGCAAGCAACTAAAGGATAAGGAGCAAGAGCAAGGCCAGAGCGACAGAGGCTTGCTGTACGAGAATGACGCTGGGTGAGGAGCGGGCGCGGTTAGCGGAGAGTTACTTCTTGGAGAGAGAGCGGATGTAGTTCACCACATCCCAGATTTGGCGGGGTTTCATGCGACCCGCTTCGCCGGTCATTTGGCCCTTGCCGTTGGCGACGATGGAATAGATTTCGCCGTCGGTCAGGTCTTTCAGGGATGCTGGGTCACGGTAATCGCGAAGCTTCAGATTCATGGTCACGGCCAGCTCGCCAGCACCTGCGCCGTCCTTCCCGTGGCACATGGCGCAGTCCGAAGTGTAGGCTTTTTTTCCTAGAGCCAAAGAGTTGGGCGTTGGCTTCACCGGATTCACCAGCCTCGCGACTTCCGGAGAAGTCTTGGCGTCGGCAGCAGCTTTATCGCCGGGCGGCTTGCTGAGATTCTGGGGAAAAACGTGCAGGGGCAGCAGCAGGAAAAGAAAAGAAAGGAATAATCTCATGGCCTGATCTCCCTCATCCACTCTTTGCGTCAATGGCGCATCGGGCCTATTTGGACTCAGTATAGTTCTCCGCGAGGCTGCAAAATGTTCATTATTCAACACCCGGCGCGTATCATTCACTTCAAGCGCTGAGACATTGGACGCGCCATTGGGGTGTCAAAGGCTAAGTCTGCTTGTTCTCTGGAAGCACATCTCCCAGACATTTTTTGTTACAGTTGCTTTTCACGCACTTTTTGCCCGGGGGCTACGGATGAGAAAACTGGTCATTTTTGTTGCGGCAGCGGTGCTTGGCGGCGGCGTTTTGCTGGCGGCGAAATCGCACAGGCCGAAGATCGATGCGCAGAGGATTCGGCAGCACGTGAAATATCTGTCGAGCGACGCGCTGGAAGGCCGCGGCACGGGGCAAAAGGGGGGAGACCTTGCCGCCGATTACATCGCCGCGCAATTCAAGAGCTATGGGTTGAAGCCTGCCGGGGAGAATGGCACGTACTTCCAGAGCGTGCCGCTGGTTGGCGTTAAGACTTTGCCGGAGACGAGCTTTGCGCTGGCGCCCGCGAGCGGGGAGCCGCTGGTGCTGCGGAATCTGGACGACTATGTGACCAGCAACGAAACGCAGACGGAAATTGTGAATATCGATGCGCCGATCGTGTTTGTGGGCTACGGCATCACCGCGCCGGAAGAAAAGTGGGACGACTACAAGGGCTACGACTTGAAGGGCAAAGTGGCGCTGCTGTATGTGAACGAGCCCATTTCCGATGATCCCAGTTTTTTCAAGGGGAAGGCGCTGACGTACAACGGCCGCTGGACCTACAAATATGAGGAAACGGCGCGGCGGGGCGCTTTGGCGACGCTGATCATTCATCGCACGGACCTGGCGAGTTACGGGTGGGAAGTGGTGCGCAATTCGTGGGGCGGGGAGCGGTCGTATTTGAAACTGGATGGCACGCCGAAGCTGGAGGCGGCTTCGTGGATTCAGGAGGAAGTGGCTCGGAAGCTGGTGGGGATGGCGGGACTCGACCTGGACAAACTGTTTCAGCAAGCGCAATCGCGAGAGTTTAAGCCCATCGAGTTGCCGGTGCACCTGAAGGCGCATGTGGTGAGCGCGCTGCGGCCGTTCAGTTCGCGGAATGTGCTGGGGATGGTCGCGGGAGCCGATTACGACAAAGGAGGCGAGGCGGTTCTTTACACTGCGCACTACGACCACTTTGGGATTGATAGGAGCAAGCCGGGCGACAATATTTATCACGGCGCGGTTGACAACGGCACGGGGTGCGGGATTTTACTGGAAATTGCGCGGGCGTGGGGCGCCACGAAGCCCGCACCGACACGCGCGATTCTGTTTGCTTCGGTGACGGCGGAGGAGCAGGGGTTGCTGGGGTCTGAGTATCTTGGCAAACATTCACTGGAACTGCCCGTGGATCCCATTCTGGATTTGAATTACGACGCGCTTGCGCCGATTGGGATTCCCGAAGAGGTCGAGGTTAGCGGCGCCGAGCGCACGACGTTCTATCCCACTGTTGAGGAGATTGCGAGAGAATTGGGGCTGGCGATCCGACCGGACGCGCATCCGGAGGCGGGACACTACTACCGCTCCGATCATTTCAGCCTTTCGCGCGTGGGGATACCGTCGTTCTCCATCAGTGAGGGAAGGAAATTCAAGGGCCACGATCTGGCGTGGGGTGAGGCGAAAGCCAAGGACTACGTGGACAACCGTTACCACAAGACTGCCGACGTCTTCCGGGAGGACTGGAGCTTTGCGGGGCTGGCGAAGATGGCGAGCTTTGGGTATGCATTGGGTCAAGCCGCGGCGGCGGAAGGCGACTTCGACGTCCGGTGGTTGCCCGGCGACGAGTTTGAGAAGGCTTGGCAAAAGTACCAATCCGGCGCGATTGAAACAGATGCACTTTTCGCGGACCATCCCGAACTAAAAATCGTCCACTTCGAGCCGATCCTTTATCCTCCACTTGCCCGGCAAACTAGTATTGGCGGCACAGTTGTGGCTCGGGCTGCGGTTGGGCAGGATGGCACGATGAAGCAAGTCGATGTCTTGAAAGGCCATCCTTTACTGGGTCAGTCCGTTAAAGATGGTCTGCGCGGATGGAAATTTGAAGTGCAGCCTGGACCAGAGAGAAGTTTCGATCTTACCTGCGATTTCAGTATTCCGGCGGGATGGATTTGCGGACATCCAAATGCATCTGCAGTATTGGGGCCTTTTCACCTCGCGGTGTTGGGTGGACCAAATTGCATGCAAACCAGTACAGCGAGCGCTTCTAAATAAGCTAAGCCCTACGCGACGCGACGCGCCAAACTACGGCGCGGAAGAAAAAATCGGGTCGCTCCGCTCGGGATGACGCACGGCAGGGTAGCGAGCACGGAGTGAACAAGGCCACGGTGCGGAACAACACAGTGGTTTCTGATCGCTGGTCGCTCATAGCTGATCACAGAAAACTCAAAACTCAAAACTCAAAACTGAAAACTGAAAACTGAAAACTGACTACTGATAACTGGCGGCTTCAGCGCGGCCAGACGCCAGCGGTGAAGGATTTGACGGTGGAGAAGCCGAGGCGTTCGTAGAGATGGACGGCGGTGCGATTCTCCGAGGTGACGGTGAGCGTGAGTTCCGTAAACTTCAGGGTGCGCAGGGCTTCCGCCGCGGTGAGCATGAGAAGACGCCCCAGGCCGTGTCCCTGGAATCCCGGCATGACGCAAATCTGCGTGGTGTGGCCAACGCCGGGGGAAACTTCGCTGGTGAGTACCGCGCCCACCAGATCTTCGCTGCCGGGATGGCGCAGTACGAACGAAGCGTTCGGGACAAACTGGCCGCAGCCGGGCAGCAGAATAATGTTCTTCAGGAATTTCAGCGCGCCGTGCCGCGAGCGGTACTGATCGTTGATATCGCCATCCACGTGATTCGCATAAGCCAGGTAGATCAGCTTGGCGCACGACTCCATGTAGCGGTCATTCCAGCGATCCAGGCGTAAACCGGAGTTGATGCTTGGCGCACCTTCGGTCTTCTTCAGCAGGTCGAAGAGCATGAATTGCCGCATGTGTAGCCGGAAACCCTGGTCGCGCAGCGCGTCTTCTACCGGCCCGCCGAAAGGCATGAGCTGCGCTTCGATGCGCTGCAGTTGGGGCAGCGCACGCATGGAAAATAGCATTTCATCCAGCAGGCGCCGGCCGATGGATTCCTGGTCGTAATTCGGCGAGACATACAGGTCGCCAATCAGCCCTTTGTGATCCTCCAGCACGTAAAAGGCGTAGCCCACCGCGATGCCGTGGTCAAAGGCCACGCAGCCGGAAAGAGCGTGGGCCTCCAGGAAGCGCTTGATGAGGTCCACCGCGCTGCGGTAGTCCCAATGAAGTTCTTCGCGCCAATGGCTAGCCTCTTCGAGCAGCAGAGGCTCGATTTGGCGGACAGTCGTCTGGCGCAAGTCAACGATGTTCATGGAAAGGGCAGAAGGCGTCCCCCAGCCCAGTAGCCATAATATCCGATTCGGAGCAGGGACCGCCAAATGCGATGGCGCGGGGGTGATACGAATCGGGCACATCGGGAAGAGATGAAAAGGGAGGGGTGCGAAAGCGCATGCTAGGATGCGGCTGTAGGGGTTGCGGAAGAATTCGAGAAAGCCTTTCTTCAGGGGCTAAAGCCCATTGGTTTCAGGGCCTTTACGCCGGGGCTGAAGCCCCGGCCTCCTAAAGAAAAACACATTTTCCGCAGCCTGTACAGCCTGAGCAACGGCTGAAAAAGAAAAGTGAGGCGGCCGTCCAGCAGGCCGGCCCCGAAGCGCAATGCCCATATCGATCCTGTACGAATTGCGGTACCCAACACGTTGGTACATGAAGTTGCTGACCGTGATTCTGGCGCTGGTGTTTTTTGCCGTAGTCGCCACAGCGGTCATTTCCGGTGTGCTGATTTACTGGATTGTGAAGCCGCAGCGAACGAGCTCAGAGATCAATATGGAGAGTTTCCCGGGCCGCCCCGATGAAGTGGACTTTACGGTAGCGGGTCTGGGCAGCCGCAAAGGCTGGTTCTTCCCCGGGCTGCGGGGGGCGCCGACGATTATTCTTTGCCACGGCTACCTATCCAGCCGGGGCGAATTGCTCACCTTGGTTTCCGCGCTGCAGGACCATCAATATAACGCGTTCGTGTTTGATTTTGCAGCCCACGGCGGGAATGACGGTTTGACCACATTCGGCTATCGCGAGTCGGACGAGGTGCGCGCCGCCATCGATACCCTGGCAACACGGAATGACGTGGATGCCACGCGGTTCGGTTTGTGGGGCTACAATCTGGGCGCTTATGCCGCGCTGCGCGAAGCGGAGAAGGACCCTCGCGTGCGCGCGCTGGTGCTCGATTCCGTGTACGACTACCCAAAACAAATGGTGAAGATCGGCGTGGAGAAGACCGGCGTGGGCGGATTCCCGACGATGGTGAAGTCCGCGCAGACGAGTTTTGAATGGCTGAACTACGCTTACAAGAATGACCCGCCGCTTTCCGCCAAGCTGAAGAGCCTGTCCGGCGTGCCGATCCTGTTCATTGGCGCGGCGGATGATCCGGAACTCGCCGCGATTACGCGAGAGATGTTTTTGAAGGCCAGCGAGCCGCGCGAAATGGCTATTGTGGCGCACGGGAACTTCGTGAACCTGCCGGATGACGAGAAGCGTACGTATGAGAATCGTGTGGTGACGTTCTTTCTAATGCGGCTGCCCACTTCGAACGGCGAGCCCATCCCAGTTAAGCCCGCTGTCCCGAAGGCTGTTGCCCCCAAGAGTGCTCCCGTCATCCCGGTTGCGCACTGAGCCTTCGCGCTGAACTTTGTAAACGAACCAACCACTCTTCTCCAGTGCGACCGGATCGGCCGCGCATGACCACGGCGGTTTAACGAGGTGGCCGCAATCCTTGGAGTTGCGCAGCAGGTAGCCTTCTTTGGGTTGGTCTGCATTCCACGATTGAATTTCCTGGTGGAGGTAGAAGCTAAGGCTGAATTGCTGGCCGCGCGGCATCGCGATCACATAGGTTTGCGCTGGCGGGATATGCGCCGCTTGCAATTCCTGCGCGATGGTTCTCCCAGAGGGGTCATAACGTAGAAAGAATGGCGCCAAATGGTTGAATAACAAAATAAGGACGAAGATGGGAACCACGCAGAGTGAGGCTAAGGGGAAAGATCGCAGTGTGGCGTTCGTTCCAGAGCCTGACTCATGAATGCTGCGAGGGGCCGACCAACGCACCTCAGGGGTTGAAACCCCTGAACTCTCCGAGCTATTAGGCACGGCTGAAGCCGTGCCCTCCTGGATGCCAATTTTGGGATGACTGTGAAAGGAGAGGAGGAAATTGGCGATTCCGAAGAGCAGGAGGATCCATCCTGTTCCCATGGCCGCATTCACAGTGAATCGATGGGCACCGAAGTGGAAGAACCAAAGCACTGGCGGCGCGAGGACCATTGGGATAGCCCCGGTGAGTAGCACCAAGCGAAACGTCCAGCCCCCTTGCGGAACGAGGCGCACGTAGGCTCTGGAAAGAAGCAGGCCGATGGGTGGGACGGCGGGAAGGATATAGCCGGGGAGCTTGGATTTGGAGATGGAGAAAAACACAAGACAGAAGACGGCCCAGCACAAGGCGAGGAGCGTGGCGTCCGAGGGGCGGCGTTTCGGCCAGGGGCGCAATGCTCCAAAGATGGTGGACCAGATTAGAGCCAGAGTCCAGGGAGCAAAGGCGATGAGAAGCACGGGAACGTAATACCAGAAGGGTTGGATGTGCTGAAATTCGGGGGTGAGGTAGCGCTTGAAATTATGCTCGATGATGAAGATGCGGAAGAAATCGGGATTGCGCCGGGAACAGATGATGTACCAGGGAAGCGCGGTGAGACAGAAGCTGGCGATGGCGACCGGATGGAGGCAGCGGAAGGCGTCACGCCAACGCCTGGTGAATACCGCCCACAACAATACACCGCCGCCGGAGAGAACGATGGCGGCAGGGCCCTTCGCGAGCGTGGCGAGACCGAGGAAAAAGCCGAAGAAGAACAGACTCACCAGACGCCAGGCGGACGTGTCTGTGTACAAACTGAAAATCGGTGTGTAAAGCTTGAAACCGACGGGTGGAACGAGCCCAAGGATGCCGACGGCTAAAACCATGGCGATGGCAAGCGCGGCGGCGAAGGGCATGTCCGTGGCCGCAGCGTGGGAAAAGCCAATCATGCCCACGGTCGTCGGCAGAAGAAGCAAGACCCAGCGGGCGGTCCACGCACCGTAGACACGCCAGGCCAACCACGCCATGGCCAGGGTCGCGAGTAGCGCAGCGAAGGCGCTGGGGAAACGCGCCGAAGCGTCACTCACTCCGAAGAGTTTGAAGCTGAGCGCAACGCCCCAGTAAAGAAGGACTGGCTTTTCAAACCAGGGCTTGCCATAGAGGCGAGGCGTGACCCAGTCGCCCGATTCGTGCATTTCACGGGCAATCCAGGCGTAGCGCGGTTCGTCCGGCCCCACCAGGCCGATGGCACCCAGATTGTGGAAGTAGCAGAGATAAAGCGTAGCGATAATGAGGACAAGCCAGAAGAGGCGAGCTGCCATCGAGAGGGAATCGCCATCACGGCTGGAGTTGTCAGTTTGTGTCACGGTTCGCTGGCTCTATGATTCTAAGTGTATCTTGGAATGGCGGAAGTCGGTCATACTGGCGCGAAAGGACGGGAAGACACTCAGCCCTAATGAAGGAATGGCTGCAATATGCGGTGGCGTGGTGCCTGGTGACGACGCTGGGCATCCTGCCGCGACCACTTGCGCGAAGCGTCGCGGCAGCGGGAACCCGCCTGCTGCTTCTGACGCGGCCCAAATTGCGCAAGACCGCGGAGTTCAACCTGCGGCTGGCGTTTCCCGATTGGACAGACGCGCAGCGCCGTGGGGTGCTGCGCAAGATGACGCGCAATCTGGGGTGGATGGCCGCGGAATTCGCGCGATTCCCGAAGTACACGCGCGAAAACATCGAGCAGGTCATAGTTTTGGATGGACACGAAAATTTTCTTGCGGGGCAGAGGCGCGGCAAAGGGGTGATTTACCTTACGGGCCACATCGGCGCCTGGGAACTTTCCTCGTTTGCGCATGGGCTGTATGGTTTCCCGCTGCATTACATGGCGCGGCCGCTGGACAACGAGCCGCTGGACCGCCTGGTGAACCGCTACCGCGGGCTTTCAGGGAACCGGCCGATCTTCAAGAACGAATCGGCGCGCGTGATGCTAAGGGTGCTGAAGGAAGCGGGCACGATCGGAATCCTTGCGGACCAAAACACCATGCCGGAGGAAGGGGCGTTCGTGGATTTTTTCGGCACGCCGGCATGCACGACGACCGGGATCGCGCGCGTGGCCCTGCATACGGATGCCGCGGTGGTGCCCGGCTACGCATACTGGGATGAGAATTTGCGGAAGTACCGCTTGCGTTTCGAGCCGCCGGTAGAACTGGTGCGCATTGGAGATACCGAGCACGACGTCTTGGAAAACACCAGGCGCTTTACCGAAGTGATCGAGGAGATCATCAGGAAATATCCCGACCAGTGGGTGTGGGTCCACGCTAGATGGAAAAACCGGCCGCGGGGTGAACCGCCCTTATATGATTTTTTGTGAAGAGCAGAACAACCGCCAGGGTGAAACAAGTGCAGAGGAGAAGCAGGCGATGAAAAGCACAGCGAAGGATGTGGCGCAGGCCGTTGGCGCGAAGGTGGAAGGTGACGGCTCGCTGGAGTTGACCGGGGTGGCCGCGCCGGAACGCGCGGGCTCGCATGATCTGATTTACGTGGAGACGGCAAAGCGTGCGGAGCGCGCAGGGGCTTCCGCAGCGGGCTGCGTGGTGGCGGGGGAGGGAATTGCCCTGCCGGGGAAGACGGTGCTACGCAGTGCGCAGCCCAAGGTGGCCTTCGCGAAGGCGGCAGCGATTCTTTTGGAGCGGCGGCCGATCGCGAGCGGGATCCACCCGACGGCGATTGTAGCGCCGCTTGCCCGGGTCGCGGTGAGCGCGGGCATCGGACCGTATGCGGTGATCGGCGAGGATGTACACGTGGGAGAGGGCACGCAAATCGGGGCGCACTGCGTGATTGGCGCAGGATGCTGGATTGGCGAAAATTGCCGGCTGCATCCGCACGTGACGCTGTATGCCGGCGTGCGCGTGGGAAGCGGCGCGGAGATTCACGCGGGGGCTGTCATCGGCGCCGATGGATTCGGATATGCCTTCGATGGAGAGCGATACTGGAAATTCCCGCAGGCGGGGATCGTGGAGATTGGCGAGGATGTGGAGATTGGCGCGAATACGACGGTGGACCGCGGCTCGCTGGATGACACGCGGATCGGCGAAGGAGTAAAGCTGGACAATCTGGTGCACGTGGGCCACAACGTCCAGATCGGCGAGCATACCGTGGTTGCGGCGCAGACGGGCATTTCGGGTTCCTGCACGCTGGGGCATCACGTGGTCTGCGGCGGACAGGTGGGCATGGGGGAACACTGCACGCTCGAAGATCACGTCATCGCCGGGGGCCAGGCGGGGATTCTGAATGGCAAGACCGTTCGAAGTGGGGAGACGGTTTGGGGAACGCCAGCCCGGCCGTTGGAGAAGTTCAAGGAGCAGTATGGGTGGTTCGCACGGCTGCCGGCGTTGGCGGAACGCGTCAAGAAGTTAGAGGCGGAGCGCAGAGAATAGGGATAGGGGCTCCGGGGGTGCAGTTGTGACTTTATGCGACAACTCAGAGTTTGCCCGCCGGCATCTTATTCGTTGACCGAATTTCCCCGGATAGGGATAATAGGTACTGCACGTACCGAACGTTGATTTTCTACGGTAGTCTTTTTGGAAGTATAAGGCAATAGGGCAGTTAGCTGAGCTGCCGCTTGCAGCTTAGAATGTTCGGGGATTGCTGCATTTCGCTTGAGGGGGAGCCGAGATGGGGTCGTACGTTCGATTGGGGGAGGAATTACCGGTCGCGCCCGCGCCAGCACCATGGCGGCAAGAGACTTGGGCGGAGCAAGTGGAAAAGGCCGTCGAGAGCGGCACCGAGTATCTCCTATCCGTTCAAGCTGAGGAAGGGTATTGGCACGGCGAACTCGAAGCTGATACCACCCTCGAATCCGATTACATCTACTACCTCCATGTACTTGACAAGGCCGATCCGGCGCGCATCGCCAAGCTGGCCAACTACGTCCGGCGCAAGCAAATGGACGATGGCGGCTGGCCGATTTATCCTGGCGGAGCCTCGGAACTCAACGCCACCTCCAAGGCCTATTTCGCACTGAAGCTGGCGGGAGACTCTCCTGACGAGCCGCACATGGTCAAGGCGCGCGCGGCCGTGCACCGCCTGGGCGGACTGGAACACACGAATTCGTACGTGCGTTTTTATCTGGCGCTGGTGGGAGCCGTGGGCTGGGAGCTGGTGCCGGCGATTCCCCCGGAATTGATGCTGCTGCCGAACTGGTTCTATTTCAATATTTACGAGATGTCTTCTTGGACGCGCGGGATCGTGATTCCGATGGCCATCTTGTCATCGGTGCGGCCGGAGTTTCGCCTGCCGGAGCACGCGCGGGTGGACGAGCTGTTCAAGGATCCCACACAGAAAACGGCGGCCTTCAACTGGAGCAAGCAGTTCCTTTCCTGGAAGAACGTGTTTCTCGCGGTGGATCGCGGGTTGAAGCTGTACGAAAAGCTGCCGTGGAAGCCGCTGCGGCAAAAGGCCATCAAGGAAGCCAAGGAATGGATGCTGGAGCACATGGAGCGAACCGAGGGGCTCGCGGCCATCTATCCCTCGATGATGAACTCGGTTTTTGCGCTGATGGCGCTGGGGCATGGACCGGAAGATCCCCTGACGTGGCGGGAGATCAAGGAGTTCTCACGGTTTGAGATTGAGGAAGGCGACACCATTCGCCTGCAGCCTTGCGTATCCCCGGTGTGGGATACGTGTATCGCGATGGTGGCTCTGGAAGAAGCGGGCTTGCCCGCGGATCATCCGGCGTTGGTGAAGGCGGCGGACTGGATCCTGACGAAGCAGGTGCTGGGCAAGGGCGATTGGCAGATCAAGAACAAGGAGGCCGAGCCGGGCGGCTGGGCGTTTGAGTTCCGCAATGATTTCTACCCCGATGTGGATGACACCGCGTTCGTATTGATGGCGCTGCAGCGAGTGAAATTCCCGGACGAGAAGCGCATGGAAGCGGCGATGCGCCGGGGGATCCAGTGGCTCCTGAGTATGCAGAACCGCGATGGCGGCTGGGGCGCGTTCGATCGCGACAACAACCGGAAGCTCCTGTGCAATATACCGTTTGCGGACCACAACGCCATGATCGATCCCTCCACGGCGGACGTGACCGCGCGGGTGGTGGAATGCCTGGGACGATTTGGCTGGCCGGGCGATCACCCGGTAATCCGGAAGGCCGTGCAGTTCCTGACGAAAGACCAGAGCAGGGATGGATCGTGGTTTGGGCGCTGGGGCGTGAATTATGTGTATGGCACGAGCGGCGTATTGCGAGCGCTGGAGACGGTGTCGCTGACCGCGCAAAATTATTGTGTGCGCGCCGTTGCCTGGTTGCGACAGGTGCAGAAAGCCGATGGGAGCTTTGGCGAATCGCTGCGCAGCTATGAGGTCGTTTCCACCAAGGCGCATGGGAACAGCACGCCATCGCAGACCGCTTGGGGATTGATTGGATTGCTCGCGGGCGCGGATCCCGACGATCCGGCGATCGCGCGCGCTGCCGCGTACCTGGTGAAGCAACAGAATGCCAATGGATCCTGGAGCGAAGAGGATTTCACCGGCACGGGCTTCCCGGGCGTTTTTTACTTGAAATATCACCTCTACAAGAATTCGTTCCCGGTGTACGCGCTGGCGCGTTATCGCAACCAGGCCAGCCGCGCGCAGGAATATTGCGCCGTTAAATTCCGGCCGGGCGAATTCCGCCTGCGCCGCGGGCTGTATGCGGCGCGGGAGCGCGGCGCTTCCTAAGCATAACAATGCGGTACCCCTTCCGGCTGATCTTCGATTCCGCCAAACATCTCGCGAGGCACAAACTACGCGGCGAGCGAAAATTCGCCATAATGCTGACGCTGGACCCTCTGGGCGGCTGTGCGGGCGCGCGCGCCGGATCCAATGGCGGAAATGGGCAGGCGGCATCGCCGTGCCGGGCGCCACTCAGCGTGGAGCAATGCCTGGCGGCGATGCAGGAGTGCGACACGCCGGTGGTGGCCATCTGCGGCGGCGAACCGCTGGAGTACGCGGAAATTGCGGAGCTGGCGCGCGCGATCCTGGACTGCGGCAAGCATCTTTTCCTTTACACGGACGGCACGCTGATACGGCGGCGCTTGCACATGATCCCGCCGGTGACCAATTTTTTCTGGAACGTGAAGCTCGATGGCACGAAAACCGTCCACGATTCCCGCGCGGGCAAGCCGGGACAGTTTGCGGAAGCGCTGGATGGCGTGAAGGCCGCGAAGAATGCGGGCTTTTTTGTGGTGGTGACCTCGACGGTGTATCCGGACAGCGATGTGCGGGATCTGGCGGCGCTGTATGCGAAACTGCATGGCATGCATGTGGACGGTTACATGCTCGCGCCGGTGTACCTGCCCGGAAAAGTTTGCCGTGACGGCAGCGCTAAATTCCACGCCGAGATGCACCGCCGGTTCGCGGAGATCAGCGATTCCCTGAGTGCTTATAATTTGCTGGTGTCGCCGGTGTACCTGGAATATTTGCGCGGCGAACGCGAACTCGATTGCAGCGTGTGGGGGAGCCCGGTATACGGGCCGGGCGGTTGGTCGGGCCCCTGCTCTCTGCTGGACTACAACCTCGAGAAGAGCTACAAAGCGCTGTTGGAGAGTACGCTGTGGGAGAATTATGGCCGGGGGATGAACCCGCGGTGTGAGACCTGCTCGTGCCCAGCCGGCTTTGAGACGGCAGCCCTGCTGGGAGTGAATCGCAAAGCGGGCAACGCCTGGAAGATGCTGGCTTGGCAATTCGGCGGTGGATTGGGCGAGAGGCGGGAAAGCGTGCGGAAACCATGACAACATTAGTGACTGGCGCGGCGGGATTTCTGGGCAGCCATGTGGCACGTCAGTTGGTGGCGCGCGGCGAAGCGGTTCGCGTGCTGATACGTGCTTCCAGCAGCAATCGGGCGATCAGCGATTTGTCCCTGGAGTACGTGACCGGGGATCTGCGCGATGCAGCCTCGCTGGAACGCGCGATGAACGGCGTGCAGCGCGTGTTTCACGTGGCGGCGGACTACCGGTTGTGGGCGAAGCATCCGAAGGACATTTACGATTCAAACGTGGGCGGAACGAAAAATTTGCTGGCGGCCGCAAAGCGTGCCAGCGTCGGCCAATTGATTTACACCGGCACCGTGGCGACCATCGCGGTGGACCGGCCGGAATTGCCTAACGAATTCACGGAGGCCAAGCTCGAGGAGATGATCGGGCACTACAAGCGCTCAAAATGGATGGCCGAGCAGGAAGTGTTGAACGCGGCGAAGGACGGAATGCCGGTGATTGTGGCGATGCCGACCACGCCGGTGGGGCCTTGGGATTGGAAGCCCACGCCGACGGGAAAGATTATTCGGGATTTTTTGAATGGCAAGATGCCGGGTTACGTGGAGACGGGGTTGAACTTCGTGGGCGTGGAGGAGTGCGCGGCGGGGCACCTGCTGGTTTCGGAGAAAGGCAAGATTGGCGAGCGGTATCTGCTGGGTGCGGAGAATCTGACGCTGAAGGAATTGCTGGATACGCTGGCGAAGATCACGGGTTTGCCGGCACCGCGAATGAAAATCCCGTACGGGTTGGCGTTGGGCGCAGCCTACGTGGAGAGTGCGTTTTCGCGTTTGATTGGGAAAGAGCCGGGGATTCCCGTGGAAGGCGTGAAGATCGCGCGGCACAAGATGTTTGTGGATGCTTCACGGGCGCGGCGGGAATTGGGTTTTCAGCCGGGGCCGGTGGCAGCGGCGTTGGAGCGCGCGGTGCGGTGGTATCAGGCAAATGGATATGTGAGGGCTGGGCGGGCGAAGAGGATGAAGTAAAGGAAGTAAGGGATATGAAGGAAGTAAAGGAAGGGAACTAGGCAAGGGCAGCAAAGAAGTAAGAAAGCAAAGAAGTAAAGAAGCAAAGAAGCAAAGAAATAAGGAAGATCGGATGAGGGTGCTGGTGACATTTGCGGTGGAAGCGGAGTTTGCGCCGTGGCGCAAGCTGCGTAGGTTCAGAGAAACCCTGTTCAACGAAGCGCACTATAGCGAAGGAGTCCAGGTAAAGGCAGCGGAAATCGGGACCCACGAAGTCTTTGTTTATTTGACCGGAATTGGAATTAAGACCTTCGATTTTGAAGCTGCAAGCTGCTTTAAGGATGGGAGAATCGATGCCGTAATTTCCTCGGGTCTCGCGGGTGCCCTCCATGCGGAGTGCCAGCCACTCGCGGTTGTCAGGCCGCGACGCGTCGGAACTGTGCGGGATGCGAACGGGATTGCAGTCGCGAAGAGTTTATCAGTGACACTGGAAGGAAAGGGTGCAGCCGTCATCGACACATTGCTCACATCAGACCACATCATTGAGTCGCACGACGAGAAGACACGGCTGTCGGTTTTTGGGCAGGCAGTGGACATGGAGTCTTTCCATGTTGTGCGGGCCTTTACCGGCGAGGGGATTCCGGTAGTGGTTGTCCGAGCGATTAGCGATGGTAGCGATGAGGATTTGCCAATCGACTTTGAGAAGTGCTTGACATCAAAAGGGAAGCTTAAGGTAGGCGCCCTCCTGAAGGATCTAGCCAAGAAGCCCAGCAGAGTGCCTGAACTGATCCGTTTTGGGCGCCAAAGTCGCGCTGCAGCGGAAAAACTAGTCGCATTCTTGGATTCTTATATAGGGGCGCTACCTCCTACGCTAATGAGAAACGAAATTGAGGAGGCTTTCAGCTAGTGAGCGGGGCGGGGACGGTGGTGGAACAGGTGAGGACGTTGGGGCCGATACCGAGGACGATGCAGGCGGGGGTATTCAGAGAGAAGGGTGTGGTGCGCGTGGAGGAAGTGCCGGTGCCGGAGGTGCGCGACGGCGAGGTGCTTATAAAGGTTGCGGCTTGCGGCATCTGCGGCACGGACATCAAGAAGATATTTCAGCGCTACGTGGAGCCGCCACAGATCCTGGGCCATGAGCTGGCAGGAACCGTCGTTGCCCTGGGGCGCGGCGTGACCAAGTGGAAGCTTGGTGATCGCGTGATGAGCTTCCATCACGTTCCCTGCGGTGCGTGTTTTTACTGCAAGAACCGGCTTTTCTCACAGTGCAAGCAGTACAAAACGACTGGCTTGACCGGGGGGTTCACGCCGAATGGCGGCGGTTTTGGCGAGTATGTGAAGGCGATGCCGTGGGTGGCGGAGCGGGGAATCGTGGCGCTTCCGGACAATGTGACGTTTGAGGAAGCCACGTTCATCGAACCCATCAATACCATTGTGAAGGCGGTGCAGAAGGCGCGCGTCACGGCGGGCGAGACGGTGCTCATCGCCGGGTGCGGCCCCATCGGACTGCAACTCCTGATGGTTGCCAATTATGAGGGGGCGCGCATCTATACGAGTGACCCCATGGCCACGCGGAGAGAGAAAAGCTTGCGATTGGGAGCGGTGGAGTCTTTTGACCCCATAAGTGGTAAGCTGGTGGAAGAGTTGCAAGCTCGTACCGTGGGAAGGGGGGCAGACGCGGTCCTTGTTGCTGTAGCGCATCCAAGTGTGGTCCTCGATGCGCTGGCGGCGGCACGGCCGGGCGGTAGGGTTCTTCTGTTTGCCGCAAACGATCCTGTCACGAAAATTGAGTTTCCTGCCGCGGCGATAGGGATAGACGAGAAAGAGATTTTGGGCAGCTACAGCGCAGCCATGGACATCCAAGAGAGCGCGGCGGCTCTGGTGCTGGAGAAGAAACTGCCGGTGATGGAGATTGTGACGCACCGGTTTCCGCTAGGTAGAATCCAAGAGGGCTTGGAACTGGCGGCAAGGCCCACAGAAACGTCGCTTAAGGTCCTGATCACGCACCAATGAGAGCAGCATCCACAAGAAGGACTGAGATGGGGGTGGAAGAAGTGTTGGCCCCAACGAAGATCCTCGTGCCGTCAAGAATGACGGCGGCGGTGCTGTACGGCAGCGAGGATCTGCGCATCGAGCAAATCGATGTGCCCGCATTGTCGGCCGAAGAAGTGCTTCTACGCGTGCGCCTGGCGCTGACCGATGGCACCGACCTGAAGGTCTGGAGACGCGGCTACCACGCGAAAATGATCCGCCCGCCGGCGGTGTTTGGCCACGAAGTAGTCGGCGAGATTGTTGCGGTGGGGAAGCGCGTGGACGCGAAATGGCGGCTGGGCGTGCGCGTGATTGCCGCCAACTCCGCGCCGTGCTTCCGCTGCTACCAATGCCGTCGCGGCCAGGAAAATCTTTGCGAGGATCTGCTTTTTAATAACGGGGCCTACGCGGAGTACATGCGCATTCCCGGACGCATCGTCCGGGAGAACATGCTGGAAGTGCCGCACTCGGTGGACGACCACAGCGCCGCGCTGGTGGAACCCCTGGCCTGTGTGCTGCGCGGGATTCATGAGATGGAAGTGCGCACGGGCGACACGGCTGCGGTGATTGGCTGCGGTCCCATCGGACTGAAGTTTGTGCGCATGTTGTCGCGTCGCGGCGTGCGCGTGATTGCGCTGGCCCGGCGGGAAGCTCCGCTGGAGGTTGCCCGCAAGCTGGGCGCCGTGGCGACCATCAATGTCACCGAGGTTGCCGACGTTGCCGCCGCGGTGAAGGCGCTGACCGACGAGCAGCGCGGGCCGGATTGCGTTGTGGAAGCCGCCGGTAATCCCGCGACCTGGCAGCAGGCGCTGGCGATGGTGCGGCGCGGCGGGGTGGTGAATTTCTTCAGCGGGCTCCCCAAGGACACGCGGGTGGAAATCGCGCCGGCGACCATCCATTATTCGGAAATCAAGATCATTTCACCTTTCCATCACACGCCGCGCTTTATCCGTGAAGCGATGGAAGCGATCCGGCGTGGCGATATATCAGCCCAGGATTTTGTCACCGAAGAGATTGGCCTGGCCGAGCTGCCGCAGGCGTTTGAACGCATGAAGGCGCGCAGCGGCGAAATCAAGCTGGCCGTGAGGCCGTAGCTGCGTGACTTGTGATTCGTGACTCGTGAGACCTGGACCTTCGATTGGTTTCGTGACACCTGCATAGGTAATGTCTTACTCACTCAAGGGGAAAGCAGATTCCTCGCTGCGCTCGGAATGACAAGCTGGGACATCACATGTGCAGGGACCAATAGCCCACTCTGATCAAATGAATGAGGAAGTTCTTCGCTGATGTTGCGTCCCGGCGAACTCGAGATCGCTGCCAAACTGCCGGCCAATAGATGTACGGCCGATGCAGCGCAGGCTTATACGCGCTGGCTGGCGACGCACCACTACGAGAATTTCAAAGTAGTTTCCTGGCTGCTGCCGAAGGAACTCCACCAGCATTTCTATAACGTTTATGCATATTGCCGTTGGGCGGATGATCTGGGCGACGAAATCCCATCGAAAAAGCGGGCGCTGGAACTGCTTGACTGGTGGGAACGGGAGCTCGGTGCGTGCTATGAGGGGCGGCCTGCTCATCCGGTGTTTGTGGCGCTGCGCGAGACGGTGGTGGCCAAGGACATTCCGAAGCAGCCGTTTGCAGATTTGCTGAAGGCGTTTCGGCAGGACCAGGTGGTGAAGCGTTACGGGACCTGGGAAGCCGTGCTTGATTATTGCCAGTATTCGGCAAATCCTGTTGGTCGGTTAGTGCTTTATCTATGCGGTTACCGGGATGCCCACCGGCAGCGGCTTTCGGATGCGACCTGCACCGCGCTGCAGCTTGCCAATTTTTGGCAGGATGTTTCGCGGGATCTGGAGAAGGGGCGAATCTATATACCGCTGGATCGGGCCACGGCGCATGGTGTCAGCGAAAGCGACATTGTTGGGAAGAAATTCGGCGAGCGATATGTGTCGCTGATGAAAGAATTGATTGCCCGGACGAGGGAATTGTTTGAAGAAGGGCTGCCACTGTCGAAGAAGGTGCAAGGCAAGTTGAGTGTGGATTTGGAAATGTTCAGCCGCGGTGGGCTGGCGGTGCTGGATGCGATTGAAGCGATGGGCTACGACACGCTGAACCGGCGGCCGAAGGTGAGCAAGGGGAAGCAGGTGCGGTTGCTGGGGCGCGCGATTGTGGCACAGGTGTTCGATCGCGGGGACAAGAACCGCAACGGAGGTTTCCCGCGGAAGGGGGCGCGATTTTCAGTTGCGGATGGAACTTCGCGGAAGATTGCCGCGTCGTATGCCAACTGCCACGCCATTGCGCGGGCGGCGCACAGCAACTTTTATCCGGCATTTTTCCTGCTGCCCAAGGCGAAGCGCGATGGAATTGTGGCGCTGTATGCGTTCATGCGCATGATTGACGACGTGTCCGATGGAGGCACGAACCTGGCGGAGAAGCAGCGCCGGCTGGCGAGGTGGAGAACGGCGCTGGACGAGGCCGTGACCGGTAACTCTCAAGTTTTTGATGGGACCGCAGTAAAGCCATTGCCGGGAGAACCATTACGCGGCGAAGCGGAGATATTGCCTGCGTTGGTGGACACTGTTGAGCGGTACAAGATGCCCACGCGCTACCTTCATGATCTGATTTCCGGCGCGGAAATGGATTTGACGATTCAGGCCTATCCCTCATTCGCGCGGCTGGAGGAATATTGCTACCGCGTAGCAGGAACCGTTGGGCTGACCTGCACGCATATCTTCGGATTCAGCGATCCAAAGGCGCTGGAGCTTGCGGAGAAACTTGGCCTGGCGTTTCAACTGACGAATATCATTCGGGATGTTCGGGAAGATTACGCGGTTGGCCGCGTGTATTTGCCCGAAGAGGATTTAGCACGCTACGGTGTAGCCCAAGCGGATTTTGGCAGAGACGAAGCCACGCTGGGCGTGCATGAATTGCTGCGCTTCGAGGCCGAACGCGCGTGGAAGCTGTATCAAGAGGGTGCAAAGCTGCTCAACTTGATTGATGAGGACAGCCGGGGCACGTTGTGGCTGCTGGTGCACACGTACAGCGCCCTGCTGGTGCGGATTGAATCGAGGGATTTTGCCGTTTTCGGGGAGCGTGTGCGGCTCTCCAAGGCGGAGAAGCTGAAGTTGATTGCCAAGGCGCGTTTCGGGCGCCACACGGAAGAGAACATACTTGCCAAGCGTGATCGTGATCGGCGGGGGACTGGCGGGGCTGTCGGCGGGCGTCGCGCTGGCTGAAGCGGGCTGGCGCGTCAGGCTGTTCGAGCAGCGGCCATTTCTGGGCGGCCGGGCAACGTCCTACGTGTTGCCAGACGGCGAGCATGTGGACAATTGCCAGCACGTAACGCTGGGATGTTGCACGAATCTAGAGGATTTTTACCGGCGCGTGGGTTCCGCGGACAAGATCAAATTCTTCGATCGCCTGTTGTTCCAGGATCCCCAAGGGCGCACAGGTGAAATGCAGGCCGGGTTGTTGCCCGCGCCGTTTCACATGCTGGGTTCGTTCGCAACTTTCGCTCCACTGACGCTGGCGGACAAATATTCCATTGGCCGCACCATGATGGACATTCTGCGGAGCAAGGGGAAGCCGAAAGATCTTGAGGAAGCGGGCGGCATTTCGATGCTGGAATGGCTGCGGCGGCGCAAGCAAACGCGCGGCGCGATGGAGCGCTTCTGGAAGGTTGTTCTGGTGAGCGCACTGGACGAGGAGCTTGACCGCACCGATGCGCGCTACGGCGTGGATGTGTTCTGGAAGGGCTTCCTCTCGAATCGCGCCGGCTATCGCATGGGGGTTCCCGCGGTGCCGCTGGCGCAGTTGTATGACGGCTGCAAAGGAGAAATCGAGCGGCGGGGCGGGGAAGTGAACCTACGCACTCCGCTGCGCGCGGTCCATCTGGCTGGCGGGGCCGTGAACGACGTGGAATTCGATGGGGGGCGTCAGGAAAGCGCCGATGCCTATGTGCTTGCATTGCCGCATATAGCGCTTGCCGAGCTTCTGACTGAAGAAATCAAGCGGCTCGAGCCAGCGCTTGCCAATCTAGGCAAAATCCCAGTTGCGCCGATCACGGGAGTCCATTTTTGGTTCGATCGTGAAGTGATGCGAGAGCCGTTCGTTACGCTACTGGAAACCACCACACAGTGGATCTTCAATAAGACCGCGTTGCATGGAACCGCAGATGGGGCTTCTGGAGAAAAAGGGCAGTATCTACAGTTAGTCATCAGCGCTTCCTACGCTCTGCTGCAGACGCCTCGCCAGGAGATCATTGATCTGTGCCTGGCGGAGGTGCGGCAGGCGCTACCCGCGGCGCGCGAGGCCGTTCTGACCAAAGCCACGGTCATCAAGGAAGCCGCGGCCACATTTTCGCCGCAACCTGGTGTGGACCGTTGGCGTCCAATGCAAGAGACCTCGATCCGCGGAATGTTCCTGGCCGGAGATTGGACCGCGACGGGTTGGCCCGCAACTATGGAAAGCGCGGTGCGCAGCGGGTATCTGGCTGCCGAAGCGGTTTTGCGGAAGGGGGGGACGCCAAAGACATTTCTTCAGCCGGACTTGCCGCCCGATGGATTGGTAAGGATATTCGGCTAGGGGGAAGGAGTTGCAGGTTCGCTCTGCAGGAACGAGCCTAGGTGGCGCTCGCGGAGGGTGAGACCCTGCGTAGCTTGATCCAGTGCCTGGTAGGCCGGGCGCTGCATGCTCTTGAATTCTTCGTAAGCGAGTTCGGAGTCCCAGAAGTCCATGGTGCAGTAAATTCCCGGGCGGGAGGTATCCCGTAGGAGGCGAGTTATCCGGTAATGAGGGTCGCTGCGAAAGAGCCGGACCCAGTCACCCTGGGGGCCATAGACTCTTTCAAACGCGGGCTCGCTTCCCGGCTTGACTTCAAACTCCCATAGGATTACAAACATAGAGGTCCCATCTTCTGCCCTCGCTTTGTGGCATCCCAGGATAACTTCAACGGGGAAGACTGGTGTGCAGGGCTAGCTAGAGCAATCCGATTGGATACAACTCGGCAACAGCACCGTTTTAGTCCAGTGGTGTAAGAATTGGAAGTGGCAGTCCGTCGAGGCTGACGGACGGAGGCATTTGTGGATCGCAAGTACGGCCATCGCGGCTATCGCGAAGCGGAAAAGCAGGAAAAGCACGAGAAGAAGGACCGGCATGAGCGCAAACCGCCGCAAGGCGGCCCGCGCGGAGCAACCGATCATCTAGGGCCGCGGACGCCGCGGATGGTAGGTACGGTAACGCGGGCGCGCTGTTCCAATTGCGGCGCGGTACTTGTCGCGGGCTTCGACGCCAAGGGCCAATGCCCAAAATGCAATGCCGAGCTGCATTGCTGCAAACAGTGCCGTTTCTTCGATTCGGGGGCGCAATTTGAATGCACACAGACCATTCCGGCCCGCATTTCCCCCAAGGATGCCAAGAACGAGTGCGGACTCTATGAATTCCGCATGACCGTGGAGAAAGACACTGCACCCACGTCTTACGCGCAGCCGTCTCAAGTGCCCGCCGAAGCTCAGTCCTCTGGACGTCCGCCCGACGCACGGCAAGCGTTCGAGAACCTCTTCAAGAAATAGAGCGTTTCGCTTTCTTTGCCGCCGGCGCGCCGAGAGAAAATAGCGTGGGCTCCGCGGGCATCTCGCTGGCGATTTTTTCCAGTTCCGGATAGTGCTGCCGCAACGGCTCCGGCACCTTCACCTTGCTGCCCTTCAAAATACTAATGAGCTGTAGAGCGTTCACTACGGCTTTGCCCTGGTAGTGATTGTTGGTGACCACGAAGGTGTTGCGCGTGTGTTGATTGACGGTGCGGATGCGCGCGGCCCACGGCTCAAGCTCTTCCTCGGAGTACAAATAGTTGTAGCGTTCGTGAGCCGGCGCGGCGGGATTGTCGCTGAACCAGGTGTCGTAGCGCCGCCCGTGCAGGCGCACGTAGCCGACCGGCGAAGTGCTGGAGGCGGAAGGCTCCAGGGAACGCCCGATGATGGGCTGGTCGATGTTGCAAAAACCGGCGTTTAGCTCTCGCAGGAGCGTGAGAGTTTCCTCGGTCTGCCAGGAGGCATGGCGCAACTCCACGACAAGCGGGTAGTCGGCAAACCTCTTCAGCACGGCGGTTAAATAGCCGACGGATTCCTTCGTACAGTGAAAGGAAAAAGGGAACTGCAGGAGCACCGCACCCAATTTGTCCGCCTGGCGCAGAACGTCAAAGCCTGCGCGCACGGCTCGTTCATCCTCCAGTGTTGCAGAGGGATCGTGGGTGAACTTCTGCCATAGTTTAGCAGTGAACATAAAAACGGGATTCGCGGAGACGCGCTCGACCCATAGCGCGGCGTGATCCGGGCGCAAGGGCTGGTAGAAGGAAGTGTTGATCTCGATGGTGTCGAAGAATCCGGAAAGATACGCCGCTTCATGGAATCCTTTGCTGCGCCGCGCGGGATAGACGTAGCCCGACCAGTCGGCATAGGACCAGCCTGCCGGTCCAACGCGGATTCGCTTTTGTGCTTGTGCCTCAGGTTTATCTTTCTTGTTCATGAGTCTGGTTCCCATTCCACGCGCCGAACATCAGGTGCAGGCTTTGTTAGCCTAGAAATTCCCGGGGCGACTGTCAACGTGCACATCATGGGGCAGGACCTGTCGAGCCATTTAAGAATGTAACCCTGGCTGGGGTTGTCGAGACATTGGAAATGTAACCGAAAGTTTGTTGTTGCGGCTGTGGGAAAGTGGGAATCCCGCGGGGGGTGCGGGATT
>Ga0074046_10000388_pt1 | contig 40119 bp, 31 predicted proteins | sample BogForMeECP23OM3_FD_94441 | JGI IMG/M metagenome (GOLD analysis project Ga0074046, IMG submission 94441) | Bog forest soil microbial communities from Calvert Island, British Columbia, Canada - Bog Forest MetaG ECP23OM3 | ecosystem: Environmental > Terrestrial > Soil > Wetlands ... | reverse complement strand
GCAGACGACTGCGAGCGCTCGAAGCCTGACCCGGAGATATATCTCAAAGCCCTCACTCGCCTACAGGAACTTCCCCAACTCCATGAACCACTGCTCAGAGCCGGCGAATGCCTGGCCATCGAGGACGCGCCCCTCGGCGTTGTGGCCGCGCAAGCCGCCGGCATGAAATGCCTGGCCCTGGCCCACAGTCGTCCTCAGGCCGAACTCCAGCACGCCGATTGGGTCGCGCAGCAATTCGCAGATGTAGACTTGCAGATGATCCGAAAATCCCTTGACAAAACGTCTCATTAGAGTTAATTTTAAGGCGAATAAAAGGCGAATATGGACGCAGCCTCAAAGCCCGCGATCTTGGTTGGACCTGCCGGTTGGTCGTACACCGACTGGGAGGGAATCGTTTACCCTCGCCACAAGCCGCGAGATTTCCACGAGGCCGCTTATCTGGCTCAATTCTTTGACACCATCGAGATCAACACTTCCTTTTATTCTCCCCCACGGGCGCAGGTCGCGAAAGCGTGGACAGCAAGAATCGCCTTCAACCCCAACTTCAAATTTACCGCCAAGCTCTGGAAGCGGTTCACGCACGAACGCAACGCCAACCTCCAGGATGAGAAGATGTTCAAGCAAGGATTGGCTCCACTCGTGACCGAGGGACGGCTTGGCGCCTTGCTGTTGCAGTTTCCCTGGTCATTCAGGAACACACCCGAAAACCATGATTACTTGAGCGGGCTCATCATGCAGTTCATGGAATACCCGCTGGTGCTCGAAGTCCGGCACAGTTTATGGAACAAGCCGGAGGTCTTCGAATGGCTCGCCGGACTGGGAGTGGGCTTCTGCAATATCGACCAGCCGGTGATCGGGCAGTCGATTGCTCCCAGCGCGCGCGCTACGGCGCCGGTGGGATACGTCCGCCTGCACGGGCGGAACTACGAGCACTGGTTCACCTCCAACGAGCATCCGGAAGAACGCTACAACTACCTTTACAGCCAAGCTGAGCTGGAACCCTGGGCGGCGCGCATTCAGAATATTGCCCAGCGCACTGAAGTCACCTTCGTCATCACCAATAACCACTTTCAGGGCAAAGCCATCGCCAACGCGCTGCAGTTGGTCAGCCTGCTCAGGAACCAGCCCGTGCGCGTTCCCGACACCTTGCAGGAGTTCTACCCGGAATTGGAAAAGATTGCCGGCCCGGAAACATCAGCCGCTGTACCCAAGCAGTCCGACCTTCTTTTTGCGACACGCAGCACAGAAGAATAATTGACAGCTTTAAAGCCCCACTGATAGCATGAAACAGGACCATGGGTTTTGCTTTCTGGTTTCTGCCCTCTGACTTTCTTTCTAGGCTTCTGTCCCCGTCGTCTAGCCCGGCCTAGGACATCGCCCTTTCACGGCGGTAACGCGGGTTCAAATCCCGCCGGGGACGCCAACATTCCAAAGGACTTCCTGGATTTTGCTGTTTTCGGTCATGGTCCAATTTGGTCCACTTAGGCTTGGGCGGCCGTTTTCTTCAGGACCATCCTCACCAGCTTGCTCTGCGCCTCGCGTTTCTGGGTGCTGACTGCCTGCATGTAGATGTCGGGCGTCACCTTCATGCTGGCGTGGCGCAGAAGCTCCTGCACGACCTTCGCATTCTCCCCGTTGGCATTGAGGAGCGTTCCGAAGGTGTGCCGGAACGTGTGATATGAGACATGCTTTTTCACCTCGGCACGGTTCACCGCAGGCGTGCCATAGTATCGCCAAAGTGTACCCGGCCAGTAGGGTTGGCGCCCTTTCTTGTGCGGTGAGGCAAACACCCAGTCGCGAGGAGCAGTGTAGGGGGATCGCCGCTTCCAGACGGACAATGATTCGGCGAGCTGCGCATCCAACGGAACATCCTTTTGGGAGGCCTCCGTCTTCGGCACACCCTCCACCGTAGCAACAACTGATCTGCGAACGTGCAGCACCAAGCTCTCGAAATCCACATCTTCCCACCGTAGCCCGATGAGTTCGCCCCGCCGCAGTCCCGTAAAGGCATCCAGTTCGATCATGGTGCGCAGCGGATCCGACAGTTGTTTGAGAATTGCTGCGATCTCCTCCGGCGTAAGCACGTCCGGAGCCTTCTGTCGCTTTGAGCTTTGTCGTACGCTTGTGATTGGATTCTTCTCGGCCCACTCCCACCGGATTGCGTGAGAGTACAACGCGCTCATTATTGTCCGCTATTGATCAGACTGCTGGCTGCATTTGAACGATACCTGCGATTCCTTATTACCCAGAGCGTGGAGCAACGAGCGTCTGGGGCACGAATTTACGATGATCTTCCCGCAATTCTAAGCAAACGCAATTTGGTTCTTACCGGAAGGGTACTCGCAGCCGTCGATGCGCCACGGGAGCATCTGACGATGGACGTTGAGTTGCTCATTGCGAACTTAGCTTCCTGTAAGCGGGGCAGCCGTTCGTTTCGCTTGAATGCCCAGGCTTTCGCCGCAACCGTGGCAGGAGTTGGTCCGGCTGCAATAGAGAAGGCCTTGGAAAATATCGACGTTATTCGCTGGTGGGACGGGGTAGGAGGAAGTACCGCTCTCTCCAGGTTACTCGGGACGAAGGGAGCTCGGGCGACGGGTGATCAGGCCCGAGAGCGGCTCAAGGAGCTTTGGAGATGGCGCGACCATTTAGCTCACGGTGGAGACGAGGAGATCGCGCTTTCCGAATCGCAGCTGATCGAGGCCATCGACTTTGTGGAATGCTTTAGTGACGCACTTGATGGTACAGTCCGAAAACACCTCAAGGGGCGTTGATTTAGAGGGACCATTCGATACTTTTCTGCTTTGCGGCGCATCCCGCGTAACCAGCCCAACGGAAATGGCGGCCTGGTCGCTCCTGAATGACTTCGGACTCGAGAAGTACCCCGAGTGCTTCCTCGCGCGCGCCAAGACCCAGCAAATGTGGCTCGTGACAATGGGCCTGCTTTTCGAGGCATGCGCTAAGCGATAGCGTGGTGGTTCTCGATGGCCCACTTCGTGTAGCCAGCAGTAGAGCGAATGGCTGGCTGGCGAAGGGTGGCGTCACGCACACAGAGGACTTGAAACTCCGTAGGCAGGCGATTCAGATACAGGCAGATGCGGTCGAAGTTAGTATCGGAGGCGCACCGGGCCAGGGCCGAAGCCACCGCGTATTGCGCGGCTGCATTTTCCGGGACTGGTTCCTGGGTTGGGTTCAACAGGATGGCATCGATGTTGGGCAATTCCCGGAACATCCGCAAGAAAGCCGAGAATTCCGCAGCCGCGCCGGTGCCCACCGCTCCCGCTATGACTTCGTGCTCAATCGCTGGGTTCGACTGCGAGTCGAGGGAATCGAGAATGCGCGAGACAAACTCCCACGACCGTGGTGAGGGGAAAGCATTGGCGTCACGGTCGAAAGCGCTAAGCAGTTCCGGCCGGAAGCGAAGGAAAGCAATTACCTCAGGACGAATCCCCGCCTGAATCGCCCATTCCGACCAATCCTGTACATCTACCTCAAACTCCAAATGCACGAAACGATTCCGGAGCGGCGTCGGCATCCGTGTCGTCACTGCCGGGTCCGAATCGCGGTTCCCGGCAGCGATAATGGCCCAGCCATCCGGCTGGCCGCAATCAAATCCTTCATGCACTTCATGGAATATCGCGTACCGTCAGCGATGGAGCAGATCCGGCGTATCCTGGCGATTCCCGTCAAGAAAACCGAGTCGCGTTTGGTCAGGCATCTGACGGCGGAGGAAACACAGGCCATCCTGGACGCGCCCGACCCAACTGGGTGGAGCGGCATCCGCGACCGCGCCATGCTGCACCTTTGCTACGCCGTGGGGGCGGTTCCTGAACCGCCCCTAAAGCAACAAGCAAGGCTCCGAGCAGGCGGCTCCCACGAAAACAAGCGCGAATCCAGCCCTGTCCCGAGCGATTCTACCGGGAGACTTCCATTAATGCGTGACGACCGGTGCCAGGGCCACGGAGGTCAGGCCGAGGATGAAGAAGAGAAACATCAGCGCCAGCATGCGTTTGACTTCGGGTCCACCACCGCGAAACTCCTTCCAAAAGAAAACTCCCCAGATCGCGGAAACCATCGTGGCCCCCTGCCCGATGGCGTAAGACGTCGCAGGGCCTACCATCTTCGCGTAGCAAACCACGAAGTTCGCGACCGTGCCCGTGCCCCAGATGATTCCGGCGAGAAGGCCCCAAAGGTGCGCCCTTCGCGTGCCCTGGAAATAATCGCCCATCGTAACTGGAGGCCCGACCACCGGGCGCCGCATCATGAAGTAGTTGAAAAAGATATTGGACACCACCACCCCAAGCATGAAAACGAAACAGACGCCATAAGGGCCCAGGTGGTTCTCACCCACCAGCGACTTAGCAATGAAAGGGAAGAACGCGCCTACCCCCACACCCGCCAAGAGGCTCAGGAGAATGCCCTTCGTACTGACTTTCGTGTCGCCGGCCAAGCGCCGATAGGCCATGGCGTCGAACAGGATGGCCAGGCAGACGAGTCCAATACCGCCAAACAGCAGCCACGGGTTGCCTATCGGCGTGATACAGTAGCTCGACACAGAGCCGATCACAATGGCCAGCCCCATCCCGACCGGGAAGGCTACGGCCATCCCCGCGATTGCAATGGCTGCCACCAGAAGGATGTTGGCCACATTCCAGATCGCACCTCCCAGGAAGGCAAAGAATATGTGGCGGCTATCGGCGGAGCGAAGATTGTTAAGGAAGCTGTCCGGGCTGAGCGGATCGGTTTGCCCCATGGTGAGGGCAAGCAGAGTGATAATGAGCAGCGCGCCCCAGACGTAGTCCCAGTAGAAAAGCTCAAACCGCCAGCCGGGGGTGACTTTATAGCAGTTGGCCCAGCTTCCCCAGCCAAACATGGACACAATCAACATGAACAGCGCCACCACATAGAGTTCAGGAACAAACATCGTTCACACCACCTTCATGAGAGTTGATTGCCCCATCTATTACCCCGGCCGCGGAGAAAATCCCTTCACCTGGAGACGAATGGCGCTATGGCAATCGCGGTCAGGCCGACAATGAAGAAGACGAATATCAGCATCAGGAGGCGCACGACCAGTGGGTGATCGGCAATGCCGAGCATCTGGAGAAGGGCGCGAAAAAGTGCTTTGTGGTGACCCCGCTCTCGCCCACCGTCTGGGCCGCCTTATCTGCTAATCCTGGCGCATTGCTTCTGTGACCCTCACAAACTGTTCCTTCACCGCAGGATACAAGTCACGGAAGATGGCATACAGCTTCATATATAGGTCACGGTTCTCAGGATTCGGAACAGTCTTGGGCCCGAGTTGAACCCAGTCTTTGACCACGTCGTAGTTCTTGAATATACCGACGCCCACGCCGGCGGCGACGGCATTGCCGACGGGAGCACCCTTGGAAGAAACGGCGAAGACGCATTCGACATTAAGAATGTCAGCAATGATCTGGCGCCACAGCGGACTGTTGGCTCCGCCTTCGCTCAAAACCAGGGGAAGATTCATTTTGACGCCGCTTCCCCGCATCAAATCGAAGTTGTGCAGCAACGCGTAGCCGGCGCCTTCCATCATGGCACGGATTAGGTGGCCGCGGCCGTGGTCGAGGCTCAGCCCGAAGACCACACCGCGCGCGTTCGTGTCCCAGATGGGCGTCCGCTCGCCCATGAAATAGGGCAGGACGACCAGGCCGTTACTGCCCGGCGGCACATGATTCGCCTCCGCATTCATGATGTCGTACGCATTGATCCCCGAAATTCCTTCGGTGGCCCGCTCAAGCTGGCCAAAGTTGTCGCGGAAATAGCGGATCAGCGCCCCGCAAGAAACTAGGGCCGCCAAGGTGGTGTACTTCCGGCGCGAATCGGCAGTGTGGATGATGGTGATCATGTCCTTGCTAAAGGTAGGGGTTTCATGCACCACGCCCAAAACCCCGGCCGTGCCCATGACGAGTTGCGTGGAGCCCGCGTCCACCGCGCCGCCCGCTACCCAGGCCGCATTGCAGTCGACGGTGCCCGCCACCACCGGCGTACCGGGAGCAAGGCCCGTCGGCCCCCCAGCCTCACGGGTGACTTCACCGATGACTTCATCGCAAGGATAAGGCTCAGGAAATTTGGCCGGGTCGAGGCCGATCTCCTCGATGAGTTGTTGGTCCCACTTCCGCCTCACGATGTCAAAGGCGATGCCAATAAGCGAGGCGTTCGAGTAATCCGTCACCGCCTTGCCGGTCAGTTTCATGCATGGGTAGCCCGCAGCCGTCTGGAACTTGTACGTACGTTTGTATAGGTCCGGACGGTTGTTCTTCTCCCACATCAGCTTGGCGGTGGCATAGTAGGGATCGGTGGGGTTAGCGCTCAGTTTGAAGATGCGCTCCTCGCCGATCTCCCGCTTCAACCAGTCGCACTCAGCCGTTGCGCGCCGGTCCATCCAGATGTGGGCGTTCTGTAGCGGCCGCAGATCTTTATCCACCAGAATGCAGGCCGGCGAGAGCGCGCTGATCGAGATACCTTTGATCTCCTTGGGATCGACCTTAGACTGTTGAATAGAAACGCGAATAGTGTCGGCCACCGCGTTCCAATACCAATCGGGATTGTGTTCCGCTTTCGCCCCGGAAAACTTGTCTTCCGCATTCTTGGTGGTAATCAACGGGTACTCAAGATAGTGAGAGCCCAGCACCGTACCATCGGTGGCCATCACCACGGCCTTCGTGCCACCCGTACCTACATCGCAACCCACTAGGAACTCTGCCATTTTCTGCTCTCCTCGACAGAACTAACTCTGCCACTCAACAGCAGCAATCGCGTATCCAAGCGCGCGCAACCTTCGCGAGCTTCACACCGTGAACTCACAGCAGCCGCAAACGGCCACTCGGCCCCATCGACGAAGATCATTTCGTCGCCCTCGCCGTACCACCCACCGGCAATGTTATCGACCCTCAGGAAGAGACCTACGTAACCTCCTTGTCCTTGTGCATCCAGAATGCTGAAGATCGATTTGTTTCAAGTTTGATTTCAACCCAAATCGTGCCTCAACAGAACGGCGGCATATCTTCCCCAACGAAGAGGACTCGCCTGTGGCTATGGAGGTTTCTTCTCCTGCTAAGCATGCTTTGCAGAACCGGAGCGGCACCGCCGTTCACCCTTCGTTTGCTTGGGATAGAATCTCCTTCCCATATTCGACTTCTGTAATGCAGAAGCAGCATCTCAGCCGGCATGTCCATAAGCGGGTTATTTCAAAGTGTCCTTGACGGTGCCGGCCACGCGGGTGGGGATGCCCAGGTGGATGCAGGTGGCCAGCAGTTCCTGTAAAATGTCTCCGTATCCGATGATGATGTGGTTCGACATGTGGGTGGCCATCAGTTGTTCGGGGTCATAGCCGGGGATATGAACATTGGCAATGGGCCACTCGGGGGTGGTTCGGCGGAGCCGATCATTGACCTCCTCAGCGGGCAGGGCTAGAACCTCACCCGTTCCGCAGTCCATCCCGATTTCGCCGAACGCTTCGTAGAAGCGGGCCCAGGTAATGACGCCCGGCTTGGAGACGCCAGAGCAGCTACCGCCACCCAGAGGGAAGTAACCTCGCGGCTGCCGGTTGACCTTGGTGTTCTGCCAACCGCCAAAATGCGCGGGCGGCGCTCCACCGGAAATCTCGAAGACCCAAACGAATTTGTCATCATACTTTCGGCCCCAGCGGACGTCATGCAGCGTAGTCTCCGGCGGCAGGCCCTTACGAAGATAGATATCTCGCATTAGTACCTGCGGAATCCCCGCGCCCATATCACCTTCGTTGAAGTGCACAATCGGCTTGCCCTTTTCGATCACTTCGTTGCTCTCCGGATCAATGACGTCCGGGCGCTCGCTGTTGTTCAGCATGCCTTCCGCCAAGTCCGAAGCCGGGACGCACCGCACCAGGCCTACCTGGTAAGGGATGCCAATGGCGCTCAGCCCGTAGCGCTTGTAGATGCGCGCCGCCGCCGCATACATCTTCATTTGCGATAACACTTGGCCATGCACTAGGTGCTCAAACTGGTCGGTCCCCCAATTGAACCAGGTGCCCTTCTTCACCAACCAGTTCAGATGGTCCTGTGCCTCCCGGTCGCTCACTAACTCCATTTCGGCCACGAGGTCAGATTGATTCAACAGCTCGAGCGGCATCCCCATCGCCCCTAGCTTGGCCGGATTGATGAGCGCGTTGAGCATCCCCATGCAGCCCGGATCCAGCTGCCCCATGATGCGCTTGTGCCGCAGAATATCCCGGGCAAGTTCTTGCCCGAAATGCACGATCGCCGGCGACAACTTCAGGGTCCCAGCCTTGGCCAAGTGCGACTGGTCGTAAGTGATTTCCCCCGTCTTGCACCAGGTATCGAGCCGGTGCATAAAGAGGGCGTCGTCCACAAAGGTTTCGCTCCATAGCCGCGAGTTCTTCACACACAAGCGCTCCAGGGTGGCCGCGTGATTCAACAGCGACACCAAGCCTGGCCAAGTGCCGTCGAAATTCGCCAGGAGCAGAACTGGGCCTCGATGCGCCTGCAGACTCCCGCTCACGTGATGGGCATAGGCCCAGCAGCTCAGAACGACCACCACCGGGGCGGTCGGTTCCATCTGCGCAAACAACTTTGCGCCCTCGCATTGCTTCGTCAGAAAGCCGTGCCGTCGCTGCGGGTTGTAGTGGGTCAGTACCTCGATCTTCACCCCCAGCTTCGCGAAAGCGGCTTGGCACAGCGCCAGGGTCTCCTCTTGCTTCGGCCAAGCCAACTGACAGGCCGAGTCCCGTAAATCCCCGTTCGATACCAGATAAATCCGCTTCTGATTGCTCGCCATACTCCTCACCTCCTGTCGTCACTCGATGCACTAGTACCCGACCCTTGCAAACCTCATTTACCGCCAAGGTTCGGGCTGGTCCAGGGAGATAATCTCGGCCCCACTCCAGTAACTGGTGAAACTTGCTCTGTAAAATACTTCCTCCCGCACCTGGCGGGCAATTAGGCTGAGTCTAACTGTCTTGCCCGCGTACGGGGTCAGATCAAATTGAGGGTCTTCCCAAACTACCATGCCGTCGTGGGTGGACACGCTGTAGTCAGCGATTTTCTTACCATCTACCTGGACTTCCAGTTGCCAACTGCCAAACTCCTGCTGCCCGGTTGCTTCGCAAAGAACGGGGGGACGGTGGGCGACTCCGACCCGGAGGTAATGGTGCTTTGCGGGCGCCAGCGCTACCGTTCGTTCCAAAACAACACCCCGCGGGCCCGGTTGGGCTTTCAGCACGGTGGCGCGCCCAAAGTAGTTAGGCAGAACCTCAGGCGGGGTTTCGAAGGAGGCCAGGACCATCTTCCACTGAGAATCCCACTTTTCGGTGACTCCCTTGAGTCTATCACGAAAGTACTGCTCCAGCTCACGCTGGTTTTGGGCAACCAACTCCGCCGTGACTTTTTCTTGCCGGGCCAGCATCTTCGGCTCCTGGAACGGAATGGTGAACACACGATCCTCTTCCCTTCCGTAAACCTGGCCGCCGTTCTCCTTAATCACTTGTTCGCCGATTTCCAGAGTGTCCCGTGTAATCTCGGAGAAGGTCATCCAGTGTGGGAGCCCGCGGATGCAATAATTTTCGTAGGTATCATGCAGGACCATCCGCCAACGAGGATCGATGTGGGAGAAGCCGATTACGGTGCCTAAGACTCCCCCGACGGTAGCCGGGTTGGTATCGGAATCCCAGGTGCACTTCTCCGAAATCAGCAACGACTTGGCGAAATCACCGTCGCCGTAAAGCAGGGCGAGAACGACCACGGCCCCCTGCGTCAGCCCCGTCAGGTCGTAGAAGTTCACGCCGGTACTATACTTCTTCGCCCACCATTGTCTTGCCATTCGCCAGTCGGGTTGTTCTTTGTGCAGACGCAGCAACTCGTCTACCATCTCACCGTAGCGACTATGGGCTGGCAAGACGGCCCGTGCCCGCCGAATCAGTTCCTCGATGTCGGAAGTAAAAAACGCCTCACTGTCAAGCGCGGCAACGAAAACCCCGCCATCGGCGCCCACCCCCCAGTTAATTGTGTGCGACAAACTATCGCCCATGGCCGCGGCCACATTGATCAAGCCCGGCGCCGACCAGCCGAGATGATCGGTGCTCATCTGGGCTGCCATGTCGTACCAATAGTCGTTGTAGCCGGGAGAACCTGTCAGGGGCGGCTTGATCCCCGCGCGGTAGAGATCAAGAGCGTAATCGCAGGAAACCCATATTCTTCCGGAAAATAGCCGCTTGTCCCATTCTTGTAAGAACTGCTCCTGGGTCGCGTGAATGCCATATTCTTTCAGGGCCAGCTGACCGACTAAGGGTACGTATTCATCGTCGCCCGAGACGAGGTCAGAAAAATGGTCGGGAATTTGCGCGAAGTACTCGGACGGCGATGGCGGCCATGGTTCGGTGAACTCTTTGGGGACGCCTAGTGCCAGGCCCAGGGCTTTGCCCGTCCAGCCGCCGTGGACTTTGTCAAAATACTCCTTGTAGCTGATCTTGCGCTCCGTTTGCGCGTGAGAGAAACCCGGAGCTACAAGAAAAACCATGAAGCAAACCGCCATAAACCTCTGCATGCGTGGGACCTCCTTAAGTGTCGAGTAAAGCCAAGAGAACTGGCCCTTCCGATACGGCGCGGCCAGCCGTGACGCGTCCAATGCCGAAACCACTTCAGGGTTGATGCGATGCGCTTAGTTGTGGCGCCAACTCCTATTTCGAGGGCCCCTTTGGTCGATAGCGCTCGACCAAGGATTGCATCGCCGCCACGTCACGCATGTAGTCCTGGTATCGGAGTTCCCGGAACTCCTTGCTGGAATCCGCGACGAGCGACTTAAGCAAGTTCCTGTCTGCTTCACTCGGTCGGGGTTTCCCTTCCATCAACATGGCCCATACCTCTGCTCCCAGTTTTGCTTCCGTTTCCAGCGCCCCGTCCACCCCGGGAGGCCAGCCCGGCAGGCGCGCCTGGGCGCTGGGCAGCGGCGGAAAGGCTTTGTGCGGTTCTTTCTGGTACCAGAAGGCCGTCGACGTGTAGTCGTTTTCAAAGTTGTTGGCATGTCCGTGTTCGATCGTGACCCGGATGGATTTTTGGAAGCGCACCGGGTCATTTACATAGAACCGATACATCTGATTCTTGCCCCCAAAGTTCCCGTTCAGGTTCTCGATCAGATAGAAACCCGTGTAGGGTCCCCAGAATTCGGCGTCGGGACAACAGCCGGCATTGAAGGTTTCTTCATGGCCGGTACCCGGATAAGTGGGCGGCCACTTCGCCCCGTCCACAAAGATCATGTCGTCGCCTTCGCCGTACCAGCCGCCCACAATGTTATCAACCGTCAGGAAGAGGCCCACGTAACTCCCTTGGCCCTCCGCATCCAGGATGAGAAAGTTATCTTCGCCGGTGGTGTTCTTGATCCCGTCGGCGCCGGACGTCGTGTTCTTAGGAATTCCCTCGCGAACCGGCAGCTTGGCGACACGGCGCCACTGGGCGTGCAAGGTCCCGGCGTTGGGCGGGAGAGCCCCTTCAGCATACTGTTCGTAGTCGATGTGATACCAGAGGCGGAAGTTGGGAACCTTCCCATCATTGTCCAGGGTAATGCGCGCGCTTTTGACGAAAGGCATCGGGAGGTAATTGACCAGGCCGTCAAAATCCCAGCCGCGCAGGCCTAAGTTAATGTTGACCGCCAAGGAGCGAAAGTATCTCAGCGTACCCAGGCCCGCCCCGAAGAAGTCACCTAGGGGCACCTCGACGCTGGGTTCCTGCTCGCCGTCCCAGTACATTCTCAGAACGAGCTTGCGATAGCGCATGCGGTCAAACGCCAGGGAAGTCAGATAGAAACGGCGAATGACGCCGGGCCCGGGCATGTCAAACAGTGTCTTCGTTTCGCCCGGGGCAATGTCGAACCAATCGTGGTTGCCGCCCGTGCGGTCATAGGACGAAACACGGGCGGTCTTACTATCTTGCAGCAGGAATAACCCGTCCAGCGGCCCTCCCTGCTTGCCACCTCCTCCTTGAGCCCACAATGGAGCGCCCATGGCGAAAACCAGCACGACCCTGATGAGAATCGCACGCCACATTTTCATGATTGTTCTCTATGCTCCCTTCGCCGAAGATTCTTTCCGCTAAGTGTCGCTTTCACATAAACCAGGCGCCCGCCGCACGGCATGGCCGTCGCCCGCCGGGTCAGGTTTTCGTGGCAATGGGACCCATAGGGTTGTGAGGAGCGAAGGCAACACTATAAGCGTCTGCCACTGCCGCATCGGGATGTAGTTGGCCCCGCGCAGGCCGGAATAGTCAATGCTGACTGAACTATGGGTCGATTGGAGGTCACTGTACAGTGCGTGAAACTGCTGCCCCGAGCCGGCACCCCAAAAGAAGCACATTATCGCGAGGAGAGATCCTTTCATGGCACGCCACAACATGATGACCACTGGCCTCCCCTGAAAATAGATTCCCCTAAACTCAGGCTATGGCTACGGCAGGAATGAAGTCGACATGCTGGCCCATCCGATTCAGCCTCCTGCCCAACCGTCCTCTGTTCCAGCCGCTCATAAAGTTGCCAGCACGCTCGGTCGGCCGCATCCAGGGTCGAGATCCCAGGCAGCCGCCCTGGCCTGGCCGCGCTCCGGGAGTCGCCAGGTTGAAAGTAACGCGTCGCGGATCACGTTTGGGGTCGGTCCCGAGTGGGCTTCTTTTGAGGAACGGTCAAGCTCAGGTGTTCCCCCTCGGTTGTCCCCCGGTAACCCAAATGCCGCGAAAAATCGTCGCAGGCCTCCAGCAGAAGAGGCCTGAACACATCCAGTCTGCCGGGATCAGTTCGGTGTTTGGGAAAAGAAATACTGAGCGCCGCGATGCTTCTGCCGAGGTAATCTCGGACGGGTGCAGCCATGCAAACTACTTCAGGATAAATCTCCTCATTGTCGAGCGCCACGCCCGTCCGGCGGACCTCTTCCAGATGGTTTTCGAGCTCTGGCAGCGTCGAAATGGTGTTGGGAGTCGGAGTCTCGAACACGCGCTTCTGGGCGTAAACTTGCCGCAGTTCATCCCGGGAAAGCTCCGCGAGAAGCGCTTTTCCCAACGCCGTGCAATGCGCCGGCAGCCGCTTTCCCACCTGCCCGCTCATCCGCAGGGGGCGCTCCGATTCCTTCTTGATCAAGTAGAGAACCGTGTCGCCATCCAGCACGCCAAGGTTGCAGGTCTCATTGGTGCTCTTGGCGAGCCGTGCCAGGATGGGCTCGCCGTACCGAATCAGACCGCTTTGGCGGCTCAATTGATCGCTAAACTGAAGGATCTTCGCCCCCAGGATGTAGTTGGAGGATAGCGGATCCAATCCCACAAAGTCGTAATCCCGGAGGGTCGCTAGCATTCGATGCACGGTGCTCTTGTCGAGCTTGAGTTCCTTGGTGATTTGGGTGAGGCTTCCCCCAGTCTCCGAGCTTCCAAGGTACTCCAGTATTTTGAGCGCTTTGACCAAGGACTTGACTGGATATTTGTTGTCTTTTCGCATTTTCGTCCCCTGCGCCATGCCAATCCCTCTGGCAAGCGCGGCGCAAACCACCGCAGGGCTGAAGCTCGGCGCTGCTTTTCACCAGCCTAACGAAATTCAATAAATGGCAAACGGTCGCATGGCGATGCCGGCCACTATACCTCTAAGCTTGTTGGTAGTGGCGATATACACGAATTCGTACACTCGTTCCTGGGAAAGCTGCTCCAGATAATGCAGCTCACCCATAGGCACACCTTGCTCGACAAGCAAATACACGTGGGCCATTTCTTCACACGGTACCGCTTCACAGGAGGAAGTGTCCGTGCCAATCAAGATGGACCCGCATTGCTCCACCAACCAGCGTGCGGTCTCCAGACTGATCCCCGCCGCGTCGTGACGCGCCAGGCGCTCGTGGTCCGCCCCAACTTCGCCCCAGAATCGTCCCGTCCCCGTGCGTACCAAAACGATATCCCCCACCCGAAGTTCCACCTTCTCCCAGTCGAGAGTCTGCTGGACGTCCTCCGGCGTTATGGCGTAATGGTTCGGCAGCGCTTCCACTTTCTTGAACTCGGCCACGTCCACCAGCACCCCGCGCGCGACTATGGGCGGATACTTGTCCGCGCCTCCCTTACAAACCCCGAAGTCACTAGCCCACTGTTCTTCGCGGAATCCGTTGTACCAATGGGCTTGCTCGCCCGTTCCCACGGTGACGTGCCCGAGGCCGTCCAAATGCGTGCCTATATTGTCACCCGTAATGATCACGGTGCTATGCCAGTGGGGTTCATTGGAACCGGGAAGGACGTCACCCGCCAGACGCTCTCCTCGGGGAGTCCGATAGGTGACGACTTCGGTCGGAGCATGGCCCGCCCAACGGAAGGAATTCCGGTCAACCAGCACGCCGAGGTCTGCGACTTTTCCCTTCTGCACCAACTTCAGCGCGGCGAGGACGCTCTCCGGAGTAATCGCATTCAAGGCTCCGATTTCGTCCTCGGGACCCCAGATCCATCCCCATCCTTTTCCTTTTTGCCACTTCGTCATTACAACCTCCCAAGAATAAGATTAACCCAAAGAGCTCAAGTTGGGCGCGTTCATGCTAGCACTCCCGGACGTCGAGGAACTCGCGCGCCGTACCCCTTCAGCAATTATTCCGGCTCGATTCCGAGGATGGCAACCTCGTAGGCAGCCAGCCCCACCGTGAGATTTGGTGTCAGTTCAATTTCCTTCTGCTCACCGGAAAGTCGATAGAGGTGGCCTTTGGATCGCTTTCCCCGCAGGTCGAGCGCCAGCGAGACTACTCTTGGCTGGTTGCCGAGGCTAGCCAGCACCAGCCCCGTCTGTCCGGTGGCGGTATTGCTGAAAACTGAGACGACCGCCTCCGCGCCCGGGTCGAGCTTCTTCAGACCTTCGTGACCTCGGAATTCTGCTTGCGCATAATAGGGGCCAGCCACCTCCTTGAGAGCCGCCAGGGCCTTCAGGTGTTGGGCGAATTCCGGGTAACGACCGACCGTGCCGCGACCGCCATCCACAATCAGGTTGATGAGAATCTTTCGGGCGAAACTTGCGTTCGCTTTGTCGTAATCGAGGGCCTCAACATCATTCGAAAAAGGCATCCAAGGCAGGCTGTAGGCCAGTACCTCCGCATTCTCGATCTGGCTCCAGGTGTACCCTCCACTCCCGTATTGATTAACCAGGTCGTTGAATCCCTCCATCAATAGCAGCCCCTCAGGGAAGAGTTCCCGCAGTCCGCCCAGGAGCCGCTTATAGCCCGCTTCGTACACTTTTTGCGGAGGCAGCGCGTCATTTTGGTTGTAAGAAAGGAAGGACCGCTGACCTACACCTTCGAGGAATAGGTTGCGAAAACCGTACTCATGGCGCAGCCGTTTCGCCTCCCGCAAGAGAAATTCCGTGGCGGGGGACGCGGGGTCAATTTCAGCCCAATAATGCAAGTACTGCGTGTCATAGGGGTAGTCCGCTGTCACATAGGTCGACGCGACAGGAATTTGGTAGGCCTGTCGGCGAGTCTTCACACTCCACTGGTCCGCCTCCTTCGGATACTGCTCTGCGGTCGAGTTGAACAACGTCGGGTGAAAAGAAAATGCCAGTTCGATTCCCCGCTGGTGCAACTTTTCGATCAACGCTTTGAGCTTGGCCCCCCCTCCCATGCGTGGGTCAGCCACTTCGCCGAACGGGCAAGGATTCCCCGGCCCTTCGTGCTCCCGCCAGCCATCAATGACCAAGTCATGCATTCCCGCCAGCCTGGACTCCTCGGCCAGCTTCGGGATGTCGTCGTATTTCCAGTCAACTGTGTCATCCTCCCTTTTGAGCCGATAGGTGGCGAAACCGCTGGTGTGGTCAAAGGCGCTGCTGCGGATCGGAGCGCAATGCTGCCGGTACCATTCACGGTGTTCGGCGGCAACGGTATGCCAATCCGAATCGTGGACGTGAATGATCACCTCGGGAGATCTCCAGCGACCCTGGCCGGAGATGTGAGGATAAAAATTCCAGGCGATAAAGGGGAATTCGGGAGGAGTCCAATAAACAGAGGCCAGCGGAAAGGCGCTGGGGCCCAGGGAGAAATAGGCATCCTGCGTTTCCGGCTCCGAGCGGACTTCGAGCCCGAGACCCTTGCCTGCATACTCAAAATTCAACCAAGAGGTTGCTAAAACGGCCGGGTAGCGCTTCGCTCGGTCGCCCAGCACAAAGCCCGAAGTCTGACGATACGGTCCGTCGAGAGTCGGCAGCACGAGCTTTGCCGGTTGCTGGGCGGAGGTGAGAGACATTCCTCCGACCCACGGGAAGGTGACATCGGTGATCTCTTCCAGGCTATGGTTTTCGATTTGGATATTGCAGGTGAGGTGGTCACCTTCCAGCGAAAAGTCCACTAATACGTCGATATCCAAGCGCGGCTCCGGAACCTCGAACATCCCAACCTGGTAGACATACGATTGGCGCGCGATTTGGAGATTCTTGAACCGTATTCGCAAAGTCTGGCCCTGGGTCTCGATCGAGCTCACTTGCTGATCCCAGGAGTTGATGCGGCGGACCGGGTAGTCGCGCCGCGGCAAGAGCAGACGGAAGAGCCGGCTACGCGCAGGGTCAACAACATACTCGGTCTGATTCCGCTTGTCCAGGATCTTGGTTATGGATCCATTTTCCGGCGAGACGTCAACCCGCAGAAGATTATTCTCCAGGCTGCCAGCGAACGCCGGGGCCGGGAGGAGCAGGAATATGAAAAGAATGCCGCGCCGCATCTGTTCCTCCTCAAGGTGACTCGAAAGCCAGAAGTTGAACGTCGTACGCCGGCAGCTTCACCTGGACCTCTGCGGCCGGTGGCTGAATTTCCACCGGGCTATCGAGATAGTAATGCCGCAGAGTTCGCCGTGCAGCGTCAGCCTCGAGTTGTAGCGTGACTGCTTTGCTCTCCGCAGCAGTGTTGACGACCACAACCGCGATGAACTCACCCGCCGGATCGCGATAGGCTTTGGCGAGAACCCCTCCGGGCGCGGGCGGCAGCAGCGAGAAGCCTTCCTGGTCCGAGAACTCACCTTGATGGAAGTAACGCGCCGTGGATACTTTCAGAGCGTGCAGGCGCCGCAAGTGGTTCGCATACTCAGGGTATAGTCGCAGATCATCAAAGATGTCCAAAGGCGCATTCATCAGGAAAGCGCGGTTGGCATGCCCGCGGTCCGTGACGAGGGCGCGCGTGGGCACCGTAATCCAAGGGAGGCTATAGCGGAGGACGCTTTGCTGCGGCACACTGAGCGCCCCGCCTTCGAAAACCCAACTCGAGTCCACGTATTGATTCATGAAGTCCGAGTAATTCTCTCCCACGATGATGCCGTCGGGGTCGGATTTCTTGACGATCGCTGCGGCCTGCTGATAGAACTCTCCAAACCCTGTTAGGTATGAAGCGGTCGGCTGATCGCTGATCCCGGCCGTGGCATAGGACAAATAACTTTTGTATCCCTGATCCATTTCAAAACCGGCAAAGTGGTAATCGTCGATGAACCGGCGGATCGTCTCCACCAGAAAACCCTTCACACCGGTGCCGGGGTCGAATTCGAAAAAGACATCGTTGTCGTCCGCACTCGTGATTTGGAACGGCTCAAAGAGCGACCACCTGCCGCCCAAGAGCGGACTACCGTAACGATCACGGGCCACCCAGTCCTTCCCCATCCTTTGGTGCCCCAGCGTCGTCTGCACGCTCATCGTACCGTTGAACCAGGCCAGCGGGTGGGCGCCGGCGGCCCGAGCCTCATCCAGATTCCGGCGCAACGGCTCGAGCCCTCCTGATTCTTGGCGTGGATAGTAAGAGTACGACCAGTCGTTTATTTCTCCCTCGTTCCAACCGTAAATAATGAGGTACGGGGCCCCCGTTTCCACCCCTTGCTTGGCGATGGCCGGAATATCATCGAAGGACCGAATGCCGCGGCTGAGCCAGCCAATCGAAGATTGGAACGCTTTCGCCACCTCCGGGCGGCGGATCCAAGTCTTCAGCCAATCGCGATGCTGCTTCGCAATCGCGTGCCAATCGCCATCATCGAACTTCAGGTACACTTCCGCACTTTCCCAGGAAGCGCCGGGTCGTACCAGCGGATACCAATTCCACGAAAGTTCGTAATCGCGGCGGTTCGCCGCACGAGAGTGCTGGTCACGGTACACCCGGCGTTCAATGCGCGCTTGCTGATACTGGAATTGCTTCTCCCGCACGTCCCAGCCGATTCCCTTCCCGTCGCTCACGTAGGTGAACCAAGCGGTGGGAATGGTCCCTGGGTATGCAAAAGTTTTTACGGGCATCTGCGGGTCGTTCGAGGACCAAGCCCCCAGGTCCACGGGATCTAACCGCTCGAAGGGATCCGGGCGCGTCCTGACGTCATTGGAGCTGAAGAGCATTCTAAGGGGAACGGTCGCGTTCGAGGAGATCAGAATCTCCTTGGAATCCTGCGCCGGCGGTACCTCCAGGATGGGAAAAGCAATCTGATCAATAGTTCTCCCGCTCGGATTCTGCAGGCTCAAGCGGCAGGCGAGATTGTCCCGCTCGAGTCGGAAAGTGAGTTTAGTATTGATGGAATATTGGCCTTCTCTGGAGGTCAGTTGCATGGCTCGGAACTCGACCGCGTCGGCGCCCAGTTTCCGGACGCTGGTCACTTTCAGGCTTCGGCTCGCCGCGGTGTGGCCCTCCCAGTGGGGGAGCGGCATGCGAAGGCGAAACCAATCCCCACTCTTCTCCGGATGCAGGTAATATGCCGCCCGCCGCTTGTGATAGACGCTCAGCAGACTCGCATTCTCAGCCGCAAAGGTGGCGCGCAATTCCGAGTTCTCGATCGTCACCGGCTGCCGGGGGCACGCCGCGGCTGCGACTGCTGTACTCAACGAGAGCCAGACTGGCAAGCCTCGCCACCGATGCCACATAGCCTCACTCCTGTCGCGCGGGTTCTATCCGGTGTAGCCTCCATCCACCATCACGGTCGCGGCGGTCATGAAGGACGCCTCGTCCGAGGCCACGAAGAGAATTGCCGGCGCGATTTCCTCCGGCCTGCCGAAGCGCTTGATCATGAAGCGCCCCAAATACTGCCTCTCGGCCTCTTCATTCGTAACCCCCATTTCCGCGACTATGGCCGCCACAGCCGGCGTCCAAGTAATCCCCGGGCTCACGCAGTTGACCCGAATATTGTATGGGGCCAGATCGAGCGCCATGCTCTTAGTCATATTGATAATAGCGCCTTTCGTCGCGCTATAGGTCATGGCATCGGGTAAGGCCGTTACCCCATTGATGGAGCCAAGGTTGACAATGGCGCCTTTCCCTTGCTTCTTCATGACCGGGAACACAGCTCTTGCACAGAAGCTGGTCCCCAGGACATTGACGCCCAACACCTTTTCCCAGTCCGCGCGCGTGGCCTCCTCAGTACGCTTCCTGACAAACGCGGCGGCGTTGTTCACGAGGATGTCAACCCTTTGCCAGAGTTCAACCGCACGGGCCACCATGCGCTCCACATCAGCTTCGACGGAGACGTCCACGGCGATGCCCTCGGCGGCACCGCCCTGCATGATGATTTCTTGAGCCACTTGTTCCGCAGTCGGACCGTTTATGTCAGCCACTAACACGCGCGCGCCCTCGCGCCCAAACAGAAGGCAGGTCGCGCGCCCGATGCCGGACCCTCCCCCGGTGATGATGGCGGTTTTGCCTGTGAGTCTCATATTGATTTTCCTTGCGGGATTCGACACGGGCTGTTGTACGCTGCGAGATTGAGTCGCTCGACCCCCTGCCCCTCTCCTCCAATGATGTCTGTGTGATAACCTCGATTTCCACAGGGTGCCATTTTTTATCGAGCAGGTTAAGTCGCTTGCGTTCGACAGAACTGCAACTCGAGGAACTTGCGGAAATCGAGTTTTCCCGGGTTATCACCCACACTTTCAGGCCCGGCGCTACTTAACGCACACGGTGCTTCGCGAGGAAATCCGCCCTGATTGCAGTTCCCGCGCCCGGCTCCTGAGGCGTCTGGATGAATCCCTCCTTGACCGTGACGGGGTGCACGAACGCATCCACCGCCCAGGGGATGCACTCCAGCATGGGAGCGTTGGGCGTGGCCGCCACTAGGTGCTGTTGGATTTGCATCATATCCCCGATATGCGGCACGACCGGCAAGTTATAGCACGCCGCGAGGCCGGCAACCTGCAGCCATTCCGTAATTCCCGCCACGCGGGTTACGTCCACCTGAACATACTCCACCGCCTGCTGCTCGATGTAGTCACGAAACGCGAACTTGGTATAGAGGTGTTCGCCCAAGGCGATGGGCGTGTTCAGCTCCTGGGCCAGGAGGCGATGACTCCGGATATCATCCGGATGCATGGGTTCCTCTAGCCACATGGGCGTGAATTCCTCCAGCCGCTTTCCCCAGGTCATGGCGGTGTTGAAATCCCAGGTCTGGTTCACGTCAATCATGAGATCGATATCGGGACCGATCGCTTTCCGCACGGCCCGCACCCGTTCGTAGTCTTCGCGGGGATTAGACTTGCCGACCTTCATCTTGACGCCGGTCCACCCCTGGTCGATGCACCACTTCATGTCGGTGAGCAATTCCTCCACCGACTTGTTCAGCCAGCCGCCGTGGGTGTTGTAGGACTTGATTTGCTTGGGTTTATCGCCTCCCAACAATTGCCAGAGGGGTTTCTCCGCGACCCGCGCCATGATGTCCCACAGCGCGATATCCACCGCGGCCTGCGCCATCGTGGCAACGCCGGCACGCCCCACCCAGTGCAGCTTTGACCAGAAAAGCTCATGCCAGATCTTCTTGACGTTGAAGGGGTCCTGGCCGAGCAGGACGGATGCGTAGTAGCGCTCGATGGCGTCCCGGATGAGATCATCCCCATTGCCGAGGGTGCCAGTGTAGCCGGTCCCGATGATCCCGGCATCCGTTTCAATGAAGACACCGGGCATCCCGTAGACCGCCGTCTGGTTGAACGAATCGGCAATCTCCGATATCGGACAGTGAACGATGAACGGTTCCACCTTCGTGATCTTCATGGCTCTCTAATTCCTCCTTCCAGCACAAACTATAGTGTCGCTTTTCCATCGAGGCGCACATGTTTGGAAGAGCCGTCTTCGAAGACTACCTTGAGGTCGCGGGGTTGTCCTCCAAGGTCCTGCAGAACCCATTGGCTTCCGTCTCGGTGAACGGCAATGCTGTCGATGCCAAACCCGTGGGCTCGTTGACGATCGATATAGACATCGCCGTAATGATCATATATCCGATTCCGCGCCTCGGCCCCGGATCCATTACCCCAGTTAAACTCCGAGTAAAAATAAATGCCTTCTCCGTTGGGATCCGTGCGCCCTTTGTGACCGTAGTTTTCCATTTCAAATCCATAATCTTCCGGCCCAAGAAATGGAAATTGTTTTTCCCAGAGTACTTTTTCCCTGGCATTCTCCGGAGCGTACATCATGATGAACGACGCCTTGAGCGCCGTCACACCCCGCTCGAAAAGTTGCGGGTCACCCAGTTCCTTATAGTAGTCCATATACAACTCTGCAAATAGGCTTTGCCTGGCGTCGTTCCATTCGCCGTCCGCATTCATTACTCCGAAACCGCCCAGCGCGGGGACATAAATGAAAGGGGGCTGCCACACCTGCTGGGTCATACTCATTTCGTTAAGAGTCCGGCAGCCCCATTTCAGGTATTTGGGATCCTTCGTATGCTTGTAGGTTTGTAGCAGGGCTTCGGCGGTCCAGAACATGGACAAGTTGCACTGTTTGTACATCCCATTACGCGGCACGCGTTTTCCGACAAACTCATCAGAGCCCCAATTGCTGCACGACCAATAGGTTTCATAATCTTCCCAGCGGCCCGCCGGGACAATCTCCGCCAATACTACGTCCATTGCCTTCAGGGCGACCTGTTTATAGCTTTGGTCACCGGTGACATCGGCAAGCTTGAGTAGAAGGGTAACGCTCACGCTGGTCTCGGGTGACCGGGCCAGGACTTCCGCGGGACGGAGCGTTTCCGGATCAAGCCACGCCGGGAAGAAACCGTCTTCCCGCTGGAGCATCACGAGTTTCGCCGCGTACTTCTTGGCATATTCCAGCAGGCGCGGATCGTGTTCCAGTTCGCTGTACCAGCGGAGAATCTGTAGCGAGGTCCAACTCATGTCCACGATGTGATACCACTTCCGCGTCACACCATAGTGGGCAGGAGCCGTAGGAGTATTGGTCCAGAAGCCTGTGCCCCAGCCTTTCGACTGCCTGACCTCCTTGTCCTCCACCTTCGCCGTTTCCATCTCGGTGGCGTAAATGCTCGGAAACAGACCGTCGTTCATGGGCGCCGCGAGGGTGAACGACTTCGTAAGCTCCGCCTTTTCCAAAAAGGCGTCGTTGCCGGTACGCCGGGCGTAGCGCAAGATTCCCGCCCCCGTCCGCATCGAGGAAAACCAGGCCTGATTCCATACCGACAAATCAAACAACCAACTGGCCGGTTCGACGTGGTTGGGTGATTGTGAGAGCTGCACCAGGAGCGTCGGGCCGCCCACGCGTCGACCGTTGATCTCGAACTCCTGCCAGACAACATCTTTCCATCCCTTCTTTTCGAAGGCCAATTCATAAGTTCGCTTGACGAAGCCATCCATCGGCACGGTGCTCGGCTCCCCTCGCGCATAGAGCGGTCGGGCGTAGCGGTTCCAAAGGAATGCCAGCACCTTGCTCCAGGGATTGAGAGGGACTTCGTTGCTACGGTATGCATTAACGAAAAAGCCCAGCTCCACTTTGCCGGGTTGAATTGTCATGCCCGGCACTTTGTGAAAGAGCGTATGCGTAAAGACCTCGCTCTTGCCCAAGCCCAGCCAGAAGAGTCGCGCGGGTGCGTCAAGATCCATGAACCAAGGCAACTCAGCTTCTGCGCCCACAATTTCCAGCTCCGGCACCATGACCACCACGTCGGGACCTTTGGCGGCGATGATGGCGGGGGAGCGAAAAACGTGCTGGGCAATGCAGTCGCCCGGACTCGGCGCTAGATGGGGAGCCCACCAGAAGTCAGGTTCGAAGGCGACCTGAAACCGAATGGAGACTTCGTCTTGCTGGACGGGTTGCTCCACATTCCAAGTCATCCGAACGCGCTGCCAACCATCTTCGATCTTGTCTACCGTGAGCTTCGGCCGGAGCTCCTGTGTGCCGATCACAGGAATTGTAAATTGCAGCCAGTCTCCGTTTCTCACTCGGAGGAACCCCCGGTTCCCTTCGCTTCGGATCTGCATTTGCGCGCCGAGTTCGCTCTGCGCGCCTTCGGACGTGTTCCTAATGGGAAATCCCATGATGCCGGCCGTTACCCCCACCCGCAGCAACCACTGGCGGCGCGAAAGTCCCTGGCGCGTGCCGCTGCGGGTTTCAGCCATTGAATCTTGGCGGGATAGTTCGTCCGGCTTACTGTCGTCAGTCATCGCGAACTCCTGAGACCTCCGTTACGCATCCTCGCCTGTTGCAACGGTCTACCAATACCGAATTTAGCCGTGTCCTCGCGGGGCGCCTTAGCGCCGACTGCTTCCGCCGGAACCTGCGCGCTGGCGCGGTGAACGCCCCGTTATCCACGTCATGCTGCCTGACCGTCACCCTTCAATTCGGACGGACAGCCGCCGCCCCTTTAACAGCGAGCAGCTAAACTCTCAGCGCTGACGTACGCAATGACTTTGTCGCTTCTAATCTTCGAAGCGTCGTGCTTTCGTTGCCATCGAGCGATCGTCTAGAAGATAAGCTTGAGCCCAAACTGGATCTCCCGCGAAGCGCCGGCGTTCGAGATCACGCCGAAAGTTGGATCGATCACCACAACATCGGGAAACCCAAAATTCACGTTATTGAAGGTATTGAAGAATTCGGTCCGAAACTGTAAGCGTAGCGACTCCTTGATCTGAAAATCCTTAAACAAGGAGACGTCCCAGTTTTTGATTCCAGGAGCCGTAACGACTCCGCGTCCCGAATTCCCCCACTGGCCGGCGTTGTTCTGCGGGAAGCAGCTTGTGTCAAACCATTCCGCTATCGTCCGCTGGCCGGAAGGCAGGTTACCATTGCAAACACGATTGGGACGATCTGTGGCTTGGAGACTGCCCGCGTCCCCTCCGGCGTTGGGTGCGCCCGTCCTCGGTGTCAGTGGGAAACCGGTTTCGAAGGAAGCGATCCCGTTAACCTGCCATCCGCCGACCAGCGCATTAAGCGCCCCGCCCTGGTTCAAGAAGCTCTTCCCTTTTCCGAAAGGCAAGGCGTAGATCCAACTGAACACCAACCGTTGCCGGACGTCAAACAGCGAAAGGCCTCGTTCGTCCGGGTGGGCGTTGTTTTGAGGCATGGTGACATCACCGCCCGCGAACGTATCGGCCGCTCCGGCGCCGCCATCAATCCCCTTGGAAAAGGTATAGGCGCCAATAAAGGAAAGCCCTTTACTAGAACGGCGTTCCAGCCGCACCTGCAAGGAGTGGTAGTTCGATGAGACCCTTGAATCCCAACCCTCGTAGGTCCCAAAATTGGGCCAGGGACGCCGCGGCTGGGTAGGCCCGGATCCTGGCGGGGCTTGATTCAGGATGCGGCTGCCGTCCAGGTGCGTTCCCGTGTTGCCCACGTACCCTACCTCAATCGCGGTTGAGGGAGTCAGACGTCTTTCGACCGAAAGGTTCCACTGCTGGACATAGCCATTCTTGAAGTCATTCATGAACAGATAGCCATCCAAACTGTTGTAGTTTCCATTAAACGGCGGCCAGGGATTGGCAGCGTTAAGCAGGCCTACCGCTTCCAATAGGCCGAAAAGGGGGGGCATTAGGTTCAGGAAGTTAGCAGCATCGTAGATGACGGGATTGTAAAAGATGCCGTAGCCGCTGCGAACCACCGTCTTATCGCTCTCCGTTGGCCGCCAGGCAAAGCCAACCCGGGGCGCCCAATTGGTGTGATCGGGGAAGTAGAGTGATTGATTGGCGCGGCCCGTGAAACCGGCGGCCGCGGCTTGCGGCGTCCCCGACACGACAAGTTCACCATTCGGGATTGTGCCCTGCTTACTTCCCGCCCCGGTGGTGAAAGTGGCGAGCGGGGCAGCCGCATTAGCATCAGACCAGGGTTGGTAATACTCGTAGCGAACGCCCAGGTTCAAGGTCAATCGGCGAGTGACTTTCCAATCATCTTGGAAATAGTACGCTTGGTCCGTTGATCGCCCATCCCCCCGTGTGCTGCCTATCCCCCGGATGGCGATGAGCGGGAGGCCCATGAGCACTTCGGGCATAGCGTTGCCGATCAAGTTGCCACCGAAGACGGGAAGAAACAACTCGCCACCGCGCAGCCAAACCTGACGAAGCACATTGTTCTCATGTTTCACGCGGGTCAGAAAACCGGCTTTCAGGGAGTGCGTGCCGTGAACCCAGCTCAGTGAATCCATCACCGTGAAGATGTTTTCGAAACGTTGGAAGTGATCGGGGTCGTCTCCCGCGAGGGCCTCGCCCGTGATGCTGAAGACGGGATAGGCATCATAAGCCGGAGGTGGGTCTGGGCCTTGAATGGCAAATCCTCCCAGATGTCCGACTTTCGTCTCATTATTCTGCGAGCCGATGTAGGCCGCCCGCTGGTAACCGAGATGCAAGTCGTTGACTCGGGAGGCAGAGAAAACGTGCGTCCAGCCTAGCGATGCGTTCTGTGGACGGTCGTAGCGCGTCTCGGCAAAACCGGGGATACCCCCGATGCCGGGCAAGGCAATATTGGTGTTTTGGAAGATATAGCGGCCGAAGATCTTGTTGTTGGTTGAAAACTCGTGATCGATACGACCGGAGAACTCGTTGCCGGTGGTGGGCAAAACCGGACCATAGCGGTAATTCAGGATAGTGCCGGGCAAGTTGGGCAGGGGATACAAGCCGGCGATTTGTTGACCGATAGGGCTGATGTACTGGGGAGGAATAATGTTGCCCGGGAATGGCGCACCGGTGAAGATGTTGATTACCGGATTCGAAAACTCCGAGAAATTTCCCGCCCGCATTAGTGCTGTCGGTACTGAGGCAATGGATGTAGGCGCCTGCCGCTGTCGCAATCCCTCGTAATCAACATGGAAGAAAGTCTTGTTGCGAATAATGGGACCGCCTAGGGCAAAGCCGAACTGGTTACGCTTGAAGGGGACACGATCGGCGTCAAAGAAGTTGCGCGCATCGAGATCCTGGTTACGCAAGAACTCGTAAGCCGTGCCGTGAAGCTTGTTCGTCCCGCTGGCCGTCGCCACGTTGACCACCGCGTTGCCGGCGGCGCCGAATTCCGCCGAATAGGAGTTCGTCTGCACCTTGAATTCACTGATCGAGTCCAAGTTGGGCACGAGCACGATGTTACCGAACTGAACCCCTTTGGTCTCGATACCATCCACCAGGAATGAATTGTTGACGTTACGCCCCCCGGCATAGAAATTCGGACTGTTGTAGCCACTCAAGTCCTCATCTCCGCCAAATCCCCTGCCGCCGGGAACGGTGCCGGGCGTCAACTGGGCCAGTTCGGCAAAGTTCCTTCCATTGAGGGGCAAGTCGACGATTTCCTGCTTCTCGACAACCTCGCCGACAGTTGCATTCTCCGTATTGACCAGGGCCGCCTGTGCCGTAACCGTAGTGGAGCTTGTGACTGCCCCGACTTCCATCGTGATGTCGAGGCGCCGTGTCTGATTGACTTCGAGCAGCACATTGTCATAGACCATGCGCTAGAAACCCGTCAGCTCCGCCGTCACCCGATAGGTGCCGATGGGTAGCGACGGAATGGTGTAATTGCCTGTCGAGTTTGTAACCGTGGGATACTCGATGTTGGTGGCGACGGTAGTCGCCACCACTCTGACCGAAGGCAGAACGCCTCCGCTGGTGTCGGTAACCAGGCCCACTAGGGTCCCGTTACTGGTTCCCTGGGCCATGAGCGTGAGCACGGAGGCCAAAAACACTACCCCCGTGACCCCTGCACGAAGCAGGGTTCGAGCAGATTCATCCTTCATGATGGTATCCTCCGTTTATGATGATTGGAAATCTTAGGTGGGCTGGAGAGCCCCGGTGTCGAGACCAGTTGGTCAATGGACCTGTAAATCCGAAGATCATTGTGCACCTTGTGGTGCATGAAGCTAAATCAGATCGTATTAGGACTTGAAACAGATTCTTACGATGTACAACATGCACCCGGTTTCGGACCTTGTCAAGCACAATTTGTGGTGGCTCTGTCCTCGTGTAGTTTTATCGGCAGACTGTGGCAACAGTAGGCGGTGCCTGGGAGGGCGAGCAGGACCATCAACAGCCCCTCAACCCAAACCAGGAATCCGCGAATCCACGCTCCCATGGATCGAAACAAATGATGTCGGCGAGCATGTAAGAGGAAATAAACGCTCTGAACAAATTTCGCAGGGCGAGGAACCAGGCTACTCCAGTATTTCGAGCGCCTTGACCGACGACTTAACCGGGTATTTGTTGTCTCTTCGCATTTTCATTTTGTGGGCATTGTCTTTCTGCTTGCGCTCACCGCGGCTTCCATAGGTTGCACATTCGGCGCATCGTACCGCTGCGGACGCTTGCGGGTCATCCGGCGAGAATCTTCTCCAGGTCTTCTGAGGTGAGATAGTCTTTGGGCTGGGCGGCAGAGCGATTTGCCAGAACCTCACAAGTTTCTCCGCCCGGGTCACCGAGACAACTCAACACGATATCAGCTCTTGAAAAGTCCTCTTCATGCGTATACCCGCTGACGGTGACCACGCACTTCATTCCAGAAACGACGGCCGCGACGACGCCGTTGTTGGAATCCTCCACGACCACACACTCTTGCGGCGCAATACCCAGTTCCTTCGCCGTCAGAATGTAAATGTCCGGTGCAGGCTTCTTAGCCTTGACCACGTCACCCGCCAGGACGAGCGAAAAACGGTGCGCGGTCTCTGCTCCCATCGCGTGCAGGAGTACTGCATCTACGGATTCCTTGACCGAGGTCGAGGCCACGGCGAGCAACCAGCCGTGCCCCAACGCCTCCTCGGATAGCCGCTTGACACCGGAACGGGCCGGAACCCTTCCGGACAGGATGATTTCCTTGTAGATGGCAGACTTCCGCTTGTGCCAGGCCGCTACCATCTCTTTGCGTGCCTCTTCCGTCTCGGGCGGCCGGAAGACCTTGAGGAACGTGGGGTCCTGGAACAGGCTAGCCATCCGCTCTTTGCCCCCACCGATCTTAAGCTTGCGACCGTATTCTTCGACCGCCCATTGCCAGGGGACGCCAAATTCCTTCCACATCTGATTGAAAGCAGGCAGGTGCCCGTATTGCTCCGTTTCCGCTAACACGCCATCACAGTCAAAAATTAGAGCCTTCTTCATGCAGCTTTTCCTTCGCTTCCAAAGATTCTGATGAAATCCGAAACCATGGCAACAACCTGCTTGCGCACCGCCGCTAACAGCTTGAGCGGATCATACTCCGTCGGGTGCGCCCCGAGGTAGGTGCGGAACCCATCCGCAAACGTGATCTTCAATTGCGTAGAAATGTTGATCTTGGGCGCGCCGCAGGCAATCAATTCTTGAAAGACCGCATCGGACAAGCCAGTCCCTCCGTGGACCACCATAGGAATGGGCTCTTGGGCGACAATCTCCGAGATCCGTTGAACATTGACCTTGGGTTTACCCTTGTACAGGCCGTGCGCAGTTCCAATGGCGGGCGCAAAGCTATCAATGCCAGTCTCACGAATAAACGCCACCGCCTTGTCCAAGGGAACGGCTCCTCCACTCTCTTCGTCACCTACACCGTCTTCGACACCCTTGACCGCTTCCAGTTCACCTTCCACGGCTACCCCATGCCGGTGAGCCAGAGCTACAACTTCCTTGGTCTGGGCCATGTTTTCTTCGTAGCTCAGTTTCGAAGCGTCGAATAGGACCGAGTTCCAACCGGCTTTCACGCACTCTTCGATGACCGCCCGGTCCGGGCAATGGTCAAGGTGAAGCGTTGCCGGGATGGGAGTCTTGCGGGCCATCTCCTCGAACATCAATTGGATGAGTTTGGCGCCCATGGCCTTGACGGTCTTCACAGACACTTGGACAATGACCGGAGACTTCATCTGCGCGGCGGCGGCAAGGACCGAGTCCATGGTCAGGTCGTTGACGATATTGAATGCCCCAACTCCGTATCGCCGCATGAAGGCAGCACCCAGGATTTCTTGCATCGGCACGACTGGCATAATCAGACCTCCTTACTTACGATGATACCCCATGCGCGCTGGAGTTGGACGCAGGCGCAATCTGGAAAGGTAGAGCTTTCCCTGCGTCAGTGTATTTCCCGGTCAGGAATGACTGACCCAAAATCGCAGATCCAAGCAGCGAAGACTGGTCCTGAAATTCGTACTCAAAATCCCCGGTCCACCGTTTCTTGACCTCCAGGAAGCCTCTTATCTTCGCTACGCTCCCCGTGGTCATTACCTTGCGTCCCAACTTCATCATGCCGGCAACTTCTTTCAAGTGCGTGCCCTGGTAGGCAGCATTGCCGCGCATCAAACTCAACAACAGGTGCTCGCGGGTGGTTTCCAGCGTCACGCCGGAAAAACTTGCCTGCATTTGCTCCAGGGCGTAACGACACCCCCCCAAGAAAGGCCCGTACACAGGCAGGTCGGCTTCAGCGCGGTCGATATTCTCGCTGCTGAAAAACTCCGAGAGAACCGACGGGATGTACTCATTGTAGAAGTGGTCTTCCGTCATCTCCCGGCAAAAAACGGACTGATACCATTCGAGGGCTTTCCCGCCGGTGTTGAGCACAAAGAAGGTGACCCAGCGATCCGGAATGACGTGGCACCGCACATTGAAATTCGGCGAACTGACCGGGTGGTCCACACAGACGTTGGTGATCTCGCAGGTTCCGCAGATATAGTTGATGTCACCCGCATTGGTCAAGCCACCCGAAAGAGCGGCGAGCACCGCGTCATTCCCTCCACACAGCACCGCGCAGCCGCGCGGCAAGCCCAGTTCTGTCGCAACGTGCGGAAGGATTTCCCCTGCCTGGGCGTAGGAGTGCATCAGAGGAGGGAGCTTGCTCTCGGGAATCTCGGCCAGGGCCAATACCTCGTGATTCCAAGTCAGATCGTGTCTGGCCGTATTGTACATACCCGTGATGGAAACCGTGGACGGATCAATCGCCCACTCGCCGGTCATCCGCTTGACCATGTACGTGTTGCAGTGGCCGAATTTCGCCGCGCCAGCCCACACCTCAGGCTGGTTTTCCTTAATCCACAGGATCGAGCACAGCGAGGAACCGCCTGAAGCCGGCAGGTTGCAGGTCTCCAGCAGAAACTTCTCTTCTCCCACAAGTCGGCGAATAGCTCGGGCCTGGGCGTGAGAACGACCGTCGAAGAACAGAATTGCGGGACTGAGCGCATTTCCGTCGGCAGTCATGGGGGTCAAACCGGGGGTGGTAACAGAAAACGAGACCACGCCAACACAAGATAGGTGTTCCCGGAATTCCGCACAAGCGTCCTTGACGGCCTGCCACCATTTCTCCGGGTCGATGTCCGCCTTGCCATGATCATAGACGTGGACATCGTAACGCCGGGAGGTCACACACCTTTTCTCTAAGGCCGGACTGAAGACCGCCATCTTCAATGCTGTCGTGCCGACATCAATGGCCAGAATGTCCCGGGCCATCAGATAAGCCCTTCCTCTGTCAGGAATTTCCTGAGTTGGTCTTCCTGGGGACCGGTCAAAGGCAGAAGGGGCCGGCGGGCGATGCCGCCCCGAAAGCCGGCGAGGTTCATCGCCGCTTTCACACCGGATACCCCATACCGCCCAGAAATGGCGTTGTTGATGCGGATGGCACGTTCTTGCAGGGGTCGACCCTTGCTTACGTCGCGCGCCTTTCCGTACTGGAAGAGTTCCATCGCCAAACTTGGAAACGAGTTGGCCAGCGAGACAGTACCACCGACCGAGCCTCCCAGCATCGCCGGGAACAAGAAGTTGACGGAACCGGCGAGCACGTGAAAAGACTCTGACTCAAGAGCCAGAAAGGCTTCAATACCGCTCAAGGCACTATCCTTCATGCCCACGATGTTGGGATGCGAAGAAAGTTGCCCAACCAACTGCAGCGACAACGTGACACCACAGAAACCCGGGGCGTTGTACAAGAGGAGTGGAATCGGCGAGACGTCAGCCGCCGTCGTGAAATAGCGGTACAGCACGTCTTCGGTCATTTGCTTCCGAAAATACGAAGGGGAAAGCAAGAGGCCGAAATCTGCCCCCAGCTTGTTAGCCAGGCGGAAAAAGCGTTCGGTGTCGCGTTGGGCCTCGTAGGTGGCCCCCGCCATGACAACTTGCCGCGCGCCCTTGTGCCGCACGATGACTTCTAAAACGCCAAGCTTCTCCTCTTCCGTAAGGCTCTTGTTTTCTCCGTTGGATCCGAGCGCCAGATAGCCCAGAATTCCGCTGCGAGCGTAGCGCTCCATATTGAATTTCAAGGCCTCGTAATCGACTGTCTCATCGGCAGCGAAAGGAGTTGAAATCGGAACAAACACCCCTGACAACTTCGGTAGCAGATCACCGCCATTCACCACGCTGCTCCCTTTCTGGCCACCCACCTTGTCCTGCCAGCCACTTTTCGTGGAGTATAGCACACTACCAAATACGCTTCAGGAACGGTGCGCCTGTGCCCCAAGGTTTCGAGCGTGTAAGTCCGTGGTTGATGAGAACACATCCGAGTCAGCTGATAGACCGGCTCTACAACGGCTTTGAAAGCTTCCGCATGGAACATTCGGCGAAGGAAGTATGACAATGAAGCTTATTTCGCGTAGAGATTTCGGCAAGATCGTGGCCGGGACCATGGGTAGCGCAGCCCTGGTTTTGGTGAATACCTACGAGCTGAAGACCCGTTGCGGCAAGCCTTCCTGTCATTGCGCCTCGGGCCAGGGGCCACCCCACTCGACCACGGTGCTGGGTTGGAGCCAGGCCGGCCGAACCCGGCTGCGCGCGGTCGGCCCCAAGGACCGTGCCCGCTGGCGCCGCCTTGCCGAGGATCACCGGCGCTTCCGCCGGTGTCGCGCCAGCCTGGTGAAGATTCATCGTCAGGTGCTGCTGGCAGTCGACCGGCCGGAAAAGGCTCTGCTGCGGCCGTCTCCGAAAAAGAAGAGCAGAAGCAAGAGGAGGAGATTGTGAATCTGACGGTCTTCGAGCACGATCGCCAGTTTGTGATCTATGCCCTGCGCCGGGGTGAGCTCGATTACCTGTAGAAGGTTTCGGAGGTCGCCGAAGCGAACTTGTTCCGGCATCTGATCGACCGCCGGGTACTGGAGCGCTTGGCCGAGAGCTACCCCAGTCCGCGGGAGCAGGAGGAGGTTCCCGTCTGGTTCTATTTGGCCAGCCAGATTAGCCTTCGGCTTCATGGCGCCCCCGGTTACAACGCCTTCCCCTACGTCATTCGCTGCGGCGGCCTGATCGATGCGCTGGGGCCGGAGGTGGGTCGCAAGGCGGTGCACCCGCAGAGCGGCGATGTCACCTTGGGTCGCACCGGGTTCAACGACAAACGGCTTCTCAGCTCACCACTGACCGCCAGAAGTCAGCCGCCTGAACTGTTCCCCACAACGAGTCTTCGCCCTACGACACAGCCGCCACCCGTCTCAACACGCCCCCACTCAAGCGCCCAATTCTCCTCGTCCCGCCGCTCCTGCCTCCCGCCAGCCTCGCGCCCTCCGCCCACTGTCTAAATCGCAGTTCCACCACAAATTGTGCTTGACAAAGGCCGAAACAGAGTGCATGTTGCATATCGTAAGAATTAGTTTCAAGTTCTAATACGACCGAACTGGTCTTCATGCAGCGCAAGGTGTACCATGGTCTACGGATTTACAGGCCCATTGACCAACTGGTCTCGACCGCAGGGCTCTTCAGCCCACATAAGATTCCTAATCAGCATAAAAGGAGGATCCCATCATGAAGAATGAGTCTGCTCGAACCCTGCTTCGTGCAGGGTCACGGGGATTGTATTGTTGGCCTCCGTAGTCACTCATAGGGCCCAAGCTGGAACCACGTCCACTCTCTTGGGTTTGCTCACTGATAGTACGGGGGCGGTGCTGGTTTCCGCCAAGGTGGTTGCCACCAACGTTGCCACGGGCGTTGCGTACCCGACGGTTTCCAATGACACCGGCAACTACACGATACCCTCTTTGCCGATCGGCACCTATCGAGTGACGGCGAACCTTCCTGGATTCGAACGAGTCGTTGTCAACGATGTCGTTTTGGAAGTGGATCAGACGCGTCGGTTGGATATTACGATGAAGGTCGGGGCCGTCACGACTTCCACCACCGTGAAGGCCGAGGCGCCTTTGATAGACACCGAGAATGCCACTATCGGACAGGTTGTGGGAAAGACGGACGTAGTGGACCTGCCTTTGAACGGAAGGAATTACGCTCAACTGACGACCTTAATGCCGGGAGTTGTACCCGGGGATCGGGGGTTTGCCGGAGGGCCTGGTGGTATTGAGGGTTTCAATTTGGTCAATTTTTATGCCGGGGGACGCAACACCAATAATTCCTTCTTGGTGGACGGGGTTGAGACGCGGACCGTGGAGTTTGGAAGCATAGCCTTGGTTCCGAACCTCGATTCCATCAGCGAGTTTAAGGTGGAAACCAACTCCTTTTCTACCCAGTATGGCGCTGCCGGCAACGGAGTGGTCAATGTGGTAACGACAGGTGGGACCAACGATTTTCACGGCACGGTTTATGATTTTCTCCGAAACGACAAACTGGACGCGCGGAATTTCTTCGACGCGCAGAGGCCCACCTTCAAACGCAACCAGTTTGGCGGTACGCTGGGTGGTCCGATCATCCGCAATAAGCTTTTCTTCCACACGGATTATGAGGGGGTCCGGCAACGCCAAGCCGCTACAGCGCTTACCTCGGTGCCGACCGCCAAGATGCGGCAGGGAGATTTTACAGAGTTCCAGAATGCCGATGGGTCATTCATACCAGTAATCAACGTCTTTACTGGAGCCCCCTTCCCGGGCAACATCATCCCTCCGAGCTATATTAGTCCGGTCGGCCAGCAGATTGTTAATCTCTATCCGCTTCCCAATGAGCCCGGAACCGGACTGAACTATCGGGAGAACCCCGTCGTTCCGGAGACAGACAACGGGTTCTCCGGGCGCATTGATGGTGTAATCTCTTCGAACGATCGTGTGTTTGGTCGGTACATATACTCGCACCAGAGCTTCTTTGCGCCAGGCCAAGTCCCCCCGTTCGGTGACGACGCTAAGGGTGATGCCCACAGCTTGGCACTGGGGTGGACGCACGTCTTTTCCCCCACCAAGCTCAACAACTTGCGCCTGGGTTTTAGCCGGAATACTTGGGATGACATCGCGGCGAGTTCGGGCAAGACAGGCAAACACCTCGGGGGGCTGGCGATTCAGGGGATCAATGTCGACCCAAGCGTCGACACTTATCCACAGATTCTGGTAACCGGTGAAGCTCAGGTAGGCGAAAGCAACGGCTTTGTCAATCGCGTGGAGAACACTTTCTCCCTCCCCGACAACTTCACCTGGGTCCATGGGACCCACAATACGACTTTTGGCTTCTACGGGGTCGACCAACATGAAAATAACATTCGTCGGGATCTCGGGCTGAGAGGCTATTTCGCCTTTATCAATGTTTTTGGCGGCCAAAATATTGGGAACGCAATCCCGGAGGTTCTGACCGGCCATCCTTTGGCGGGGATCGTATCCATTGGTCTAAAAGGGAACTCGCGCATGGACGGACGCGCCATGAACACGGCGTACTACGTGCAGGATGATTGGAAGTTGACCCCTCGCTTGACCCTGAATCTTGGTATTCGCTACGAATACTACCAACCCTGGGTCGATGCTGGAAACGGCATCGCGAAGCTGACTACAGGCGTGCGCGACAAGGCGGGGGCTTTCCCGAATGGCATCCACGTCATCGCGGGGACAGCGGAAGCAACGGCGGCAGGTTTCACCGGCCGGGCCAACCGTGCCCTCTATTTCCCTTCCCCCAACGATTGGGCTCCGCGCATCGGTCTCGCGTGGCGGCCTTTTGCCAACAACGATACCGTGGTTCGTGGGGCTTATGGGATCTTTTATAATCCTCCCATTTTTGACGGTGTTTTTTTCGACGCTTTAGAGCCACCTCTCTACGGTTTGCAGGAAGTGGTCGGCCTTCTTGACATCTCTGATCCGATCCCTCCCTTTAATGGAGATTATGACTCGCTAAATGGCTATACCCTGGCCAGTAATTTTGTTACGGCTTACGTCCAGCAGTGGAATCTTTCTGTGGAGAGGCGAATTTCGAATTCTACGCAGTTTCAGGTCGCCTACGTAGCGAACAAAGGCACGCATCTAGACGGTGGATGCCGGCTCTTCAATGGAGCGGGTCCAGGAGTTGGTCCAACGCAGCCCCGGCGCCCCCTGCCCGAGCTCGGGATCAATGAAGGCTGGGATTCCAGTACCTCTTCAAACTACAACTCCCTGCAAATGAAAGTGGAGCAACGCCTCAGCCATGGTCTATCCTTCCTGGGCGCCTATACTTTTTCCAAAGCGATTGACACCGGCGCCGGCATGGGAGATACCTTCGCCGGCGGAGATGTGGTCTACTGGCAGAACAGCCAGCATCCCGATGAGCGAGGTCTCTCTCTTTTCGACGTTCGCCACCGGGTGGTCTTCAGTTGGACCTATTTGCTTCCCTTTGGAAACGGGCGATCCTTCCTGAATCGAGGTGGGATTTCCAACGCCCTCGTTGGGGGGTGGCAAGCCAATGGGATATTTTCAATGCAGTCGGGTTTTCCACTCACACCTGTAACGGGCGCAGATCTCAGTGGCGCTGATGCTGGAGCGATTATATCTACAGACCGTCCGAATCGAATTGGAAATGGCAACTTGCCCAGTAATCAGCGGACACCGCAACAGTGGTTTGACACATCAGCTTTTGTGGCCAATAACCCCGGCCAGTATGGCAATTCGGGCAGAGGAATTATCACTTCCGATGGAATCCGGAATTGGGATGTATCGTTGTTTAAAGAATTCCCGATCAAAGAACGTAGGCGGCTGCAGTTTCGCGCGGAATTCTTCAACGCCTTCAACAACGTGAACTTCGGATTCCCAAATTTGGAAGTAGTCACCTCAACGTTTGGGCAAGTCGGCAGTGCAGCTGTGTCTCGAGAAATTCAGTTTGCGCTGAAGCTCATTTTTTAATGTAGCACTGCACGGGAGCCAGGTAGCACATCTATAATGTACGATTTGTCCAGGGTGGGACTCTCAAGTCGCCGGACGATGAAACTCGCAAGGCGAGCCTCGCGAGTTACTATGCCCGATGGCTTTTCTCTTTTTCTTTTCCTGATCCTTCTGGTCATCCTGGACGCGCCAGCAGCCGCCCAAGAACAGATTTCAACAACCGATTTCTCCTTTATTCACGGCGCCGACTATGTTCCGAGCTATGCCAAGACGAGCGTCCAATACTGGAGCGATTTCAGGCCGGCGGTTTTCGAGAAAGAAATGAGTTACGGACAGGAACTGGGTTTTAACAGTGTCCGTATCTGGCTACAGTACTGGAGTTACGAGCACGATCCCAGCGGTTTTTTGAATCACGTTGACGAGTTTCTGACGATTGCTTCGAAGCATGGGATCCGGCCCATGCTCGTGATTTTTGATTCCTGTTTCGGCATTTCGCCATCGGCTGAGAGTGCAGAACAATGGGTCGCGAGCCCGGGCCCGGATCACATGGGGGAAGATTTTTATCCGGCGGGAGACCGCTACGTTCGGACCCTCATGGAACGTTTCGGGAAGGATCAGCGGGTCTTGATGTGGGACGTCATGAACGAGCCGGAGTCAACCTGGCTAGTCGGCGCCCCGGGAGGGAAAAAGCTCGTCTATGATTTCGTCCGCCATTACATCCGGTACACCCACAGCTTCAATCCGATCCAGCCCGTGACCATGGGCGCCAACGATACGCACAACGACGAGGTGGTCAACGACGTGGATGTCCTTTCGCTCCATAGTTATCAGTTGACTCCCGAACAATTCCGCAAGGACATTGAAAAAACAAGGGGCGACGCTGCTCGCGTACACAAACCCTTCATCATCACCGAATGCGCGGCTCCTGGATGGGGTATGGACTACGACTGGACGATGAAGGTCCTTCGCGAAGAAAAGATCGGGTATTACGTCTGGCAGCTCATGGTCGGATCCGACCAATTTCGCGAGGTCGGAGGACTGGTTTATCCGGATGGGAGGGTCCGGGATCCTGATTCAGTGGCAGTCGTCTCCGGGAAGCCCGCGCAACTTTTCACCAAGAAGCCCGACGACCAGGGGATTCCCATCGAGCATCAGCCGCGCGGTCACATTGACTGGCAGCACTTGTATTGGTTGACGCTCCAGAGGTTCAAACAGACCCCCACCAACTCTGAAAATTTCAGCGAGCGCTCAACCTATTTCCAATCCTTTGTTTTCATGAAACAATTCGCCGTTCCCATTTGGCTTGCACAGTACCAGCCGCAGATCGATCAATCCATGCAGCAGGTGCATCTCGAGATGACCAGTGGGAAGGAACCCCAGGCATTCGCCGAGCTCGACCGTTTGATTGCGTCGGTTTCCAGGCCACATTAGAGAGGTCGCCAAACCATGAAAATCACCGCCATCAAGCCGCTCATCGTTTACGGTCGCCTGATCAACTGGATTTTCGTCAAGGTGGAAACCGACGAAGGTTTGGTCGGGTGGGGCGAAGCTACGCTGGAGTGGAAGCCGAAGGGGGTCGTCGGTTGCCTTGAGGATCTCTCACAACTTGCCCTGGGCCAGGATCCCAGGAGGACGGAATTCCTATGGCAGGTTCTTTACCGGCAATTTTTCATCAAGCCGGGAATTGTTGCCTTGGCGGCGATCAGCGGGATAGACCAGGCCTGCTGGGACATTCACGCCAAATCTCTCGGTGTGCCGCTTTACCAACTGCTGGGCGGGGCGGTTCGTGACCGAGTCCGCATGTATGACCACCTGGGCGGCGGCGATATCGACGCGGTCTTCAATCTCGGACAGGATCAGCGCTATCTCGAATGCGCCGCCAGATCGGTGGAAGCCGGATACACCGCCCTGAAGATTGTGCTCCCGCCTCGGACGAAAAACCTCGACAGCGCGCAGAAGGTGAAGAGGGCCGCGCAGTTGATGAAGGTCCTGCGCGAGGGATTGGGAGACGAGATTGACATTATGCTGGATTTCCACGGTCGCACCAGTCCGGATATGGCGATCATGTACGGAAAGGCGCTCAAGCCCCACCGGCCCTTCTGGTTAGAGGAGCCTTGCCCGCCTGAGAATCCCAAGGGCCTCGCCAAAGTCGCGAAGTCCGTCGCCATCCCGATTGCGAGCGGCGAGCGCGTGGTGACTCGCTACGGTTTCGTTCCCATCCTCGAGGCGGGCTCTTGCGCTGTCATCCAGCCCGACGTTTGCCACACCGGAGGAATCACCGAGCTCCGAAAAATCGCCGCGATGGCGGACGCCTACTACGTTAGCATTGCTCCCCACAACCCTATGGGTCCCATCGCCACTGCGGTCAACGTTCATTTGGCGATGGCCACGCCCAACTTTCTGATCCAAGAATCTCTCAGGACCGACGTGCCCTGGCGAGACGAGGTGGTGAAAAACCCGGTTCAGATCGAAAAGGGTTATGCGCGGCCGAGTACCGCGCCCGGGATTGGAATTGAAGTTGATGAGGAAGCCGCCAAGAAGCACCCCTACCAACCGGACACCATCTTGCGCCTCTTTCATGAGGATGGATCAGTCGCCGATTGGTAAGGTGGCCGGTCGAGTTTCTCAACTTTTCGTGGTCCATGGCGAGGACCCTCAAAGAACGGAGATTTCGATGAAGCCTGAAGTGGTTGCGGAGTCGCTGGCTTTTCCCGAAGGCCCGGTCGTCCTGGCGGATGGACGGGTTGCATTTTGTGAGGAGTGCGGAAGCCGGGTCAGCGTTTTCGACGGCAGGGAAGTCTCGATCATCGCGCAAACCGGGGGGTCGCCGAACGGCGCGACGCTGGGGGCCGACGGCGCACTGTACGTGGCCCAGAACGGAGGAGTTGTCGGCTCTTGGCGTGCCAAGCCGATGATCTCGCCCAGTGTTCAGCGCATTGAGAGGAGCGGCGCGGTTAAGGAGTTGTTGAAGACCACCGCGCACGGGCCTCTCCTGGCCCCCAACGACATTTGTTTTGGGTCTGACCAACGTCTCTACTTCACCGATTCGGGTCACCCTTTCGATCCCAACAACCGCACCCATCCAGGTGCGATTTATGCCGTCTCCGGGGATGGAGTTGCAGAGCAAGTGATGGACTTGGGTCCCGTGTATCCGAACGGGCTGGGTTTTCAGTGCGATGGCCGGCTGCTTTGGGTCGAAACCTACGAGCGGCACGTCTGCGCGCTCGAAAATGGCCGCAGGAAAGTGCTTTGTCAGCTTCCGGAGGGTCACCTGCCTGACGGGCTGGCCGTGACCACAACGGGTGAGATCCTTATCGCTTCATTTACGTCTCACGGAATCAGCATAGTGAGCTCCCAGGGCGACTATTTAGGATTGATTGAACTCGATTCAAGTTCGCACCCGACGAACTGCGCATTTCAAGATGAGACACTGTGGGTGACGGACGTGGGGGACTATTCGATTGATTTCTTTCAGGGCCGGCTCTGGCGGGTTCCGACAAAATTCAAGGGGTTCCCGCTTCCTCAGGGGAGCATTCCAGGGTGAGTGAACTTTGAAACTCTCCGGCAAGTGTTCGATTATCACGGGAGCTGCGCGTGGAATTGGACGCGCGTCCGTGCATGGCTTCGTCGAAGAAGGGGCGAAGGTCGCCTTGTTTGACATCGACGAAGCGGGGATGAAAGAAACCGTGGCCACCGCTCCGTTGCCGGGCCAATGCCTCGCCCTGCGCGTTGACGTCAGCTCCGAACGATCTGTTGAAGAGGGAGTCCGCCGCGTCCTCGCCGAGTTTGGGCAAATCGACATTCTCTTCAGCAATGCCGCACACAACCGAGACTTCAAACCGGCGCTGGAAACCACGGAAGCCGACTGGGATCGAGAGTTGAATGTCACCCTCAAGGGTGCGTTTTTGTGCGCGAAGCATTCAATCCCGCACATGATTGCGAAGGGTGGCGGGTCCATTATTTTGACGGCCTCCTATCTCGCGTTCACTGCCTATCCGGGTTTTTT
>Ga0074046_10000387_pt1 | contig 40152 bp, 37 predicted proteins | sample BogForMeECP23OM3_FD_94441 | JGI IMG/M metagenome (GOLD analysis project Ga0074046, IMG submission 94441) | Bog forest soil microbial communities from Calvert Island, British Columbia, Canada - Bog Forest MetaG ECP23OM3 | ecosystem: Environmental > Terrestrial > Soil > Wetlands ... | reverse complement strand
TGTCGGTCGCTCGATCGACGCCCGTCGCGACCACGGATACCCGGACGGCGTCGCCGAGATCGGCGTCGAAGGTCGCGCCCACGATGATGTTGGTTTCGTCGTTGACCTCCTCGCGGATTCGGCTCGCGGCCTCGTCCAGCTCGTAGAGCGTCAGATCCTTGCTTCCGCTGATCGAGACGAGCAGGCCGCGAGCGCCGCGCATCGAGGTCTCATCGAGCAGCGGATTGGCAATCGCCGCTTCGGCGGCGCGCAGCGCGCGTCGTTCTCCCGTCGCTTCCCCGACCCCGATCATCGCGGTTCCCATTTTGTACATGATCGAGCAGACGTCGGCGAAGTCGAGGTTGACGAGGCCGTCCTTAACCATGAGGTCGGTAATGCAGGCGACGCCCGAGCAAAGGACCTGGTCGGCCATCGCGAAGGCGTCGGCGAATGTGGTCTTTTCGCTGGCGACGCGAAACAGGTTCTGGTTCGGGATGACGATGAGCGTGTCGACGGCCTTCTGCATTTCGGCGATGCCGGCCTCTGCGACCCTCATGCGCCGGCCGCTTTCGAAATGGAACGGCTTGGTGACGACGCCGACGGTGAGGATGCCCATTTCGCGGGCCGCCCTGGCGATGACGGGGGCTGCGCCCGTGCCGGTGCCGCCACCCATGCCGGCGGTCAGGAAAACCATGTTCGCGCCAGCGAGATGATCTCGAATCTCCTCCAACGTCTCCTCGGCCGCCGCCTTGCCGATCTCGGGTTTCGATCCGGCGCCGAGGCCTTCCGTCACCTGGAGGCCGATCTGAATAACTCGGTCGGCGCGCGACGAGGCGAGCGCCTGCGCATCGGTGTTGGCGACGACGAAGTCGACCCCGGACACGCCCGAGACGATCATGTTGTTGACCGCATTGCCGCCGGCGCCGCCGACGCCGCACACGATGATGCGGGGCTTCAGTTCCTTCAGTCGGTGAGCCTCAAGATGAACCGGCATGCCTTGCCTCTCCTGCTCGGCGTCCGCGACGCCGTTTTTCGTCCCTCCGTGGTTGACTGGCTGGCCCCATGAGGAAACCGCTCATCAGCCCACGCCAACCTTGGACGCAGGTCCGGCTCGCCCGTTCCGACACAGCGTCGGGCTGGAGTCTCGACTGTCATGGTTAATGATTGGTTTCTTTTAGTCAGGATTACCGTAATGCGCATCCGAAGACCTCGCACGGCAAATCCGGCCGCTTCGGCTCAACTCCGGCCGAATGTTTCCTCACCGACGGCGCTAGCTGATCGAGGCGGAGTGCGCGTTTTTCAACGCGATCGTCGGAGGTCCTGTCGTCCAGCGGTCGACCAGGAACCGCAAGACTCCGCCCGTCAGAGGCTTCCCAATTCTACGGCACCCGGATCGAGCGCCCTCGACGCGAAGGGGACGGCTAGTCGACGGGAAACGGACACCGTAAATCAGGACGTGTGGATTTCGCACCGGGCGATATTTACGGTTGACGCGTTTGTTCCAGTTCTAAGCCCAAGCGTAAGACATCAATCTCGTCAGCCCTCCGCCAGCCGCCCAGCCGCGAGGCGTAGGAGCGGCGTCTGGCGACGGAGCCGCCGCAGACTCGCTGGCCGACTTCGGCACCGCGATACGCTCAAGGATCCCCCAACAAGCACATGGGCCTGTACCGCCGTCAGACCTTCGGCAATCGCGCTCGTGTCGATGCGCAATCGGAACATTGTCCGGGGGTCGCCAGGAGTCTCGGCCTCAATCACGATCTGCCTGACCATGGTCCGTTCTCCGCGCCAACGTGGGCAGGAAAGGCGACGTCGTTCTTTGCGTCAGGTCGAGCCAAGGAGCGTATCGAGTGAGGCTTTCCCGGCGGTTGCCCACAGCCGGCGGCGCGGGGCTGTCCTTCCAAGGTCGAAAGCCGGCTGCCGATCAGGCGATCATCGAGATGGCCTCGCCTGAGGACCGACATCCCGCGAAGCCGAGAAGCCTCATAGCCCAAGCCGAAATTCTCCCGTGCGCCGGCGGCGGGCGCCGATGAGCGACCGCCATTTGCACGTTGCAGCTGTCCCTTGTTTTGGCGCGTCTCACTGTCCCTTGGATAAGCGCCGCTTCCAGCGTTCGCCAGGCTTGAGCTTATCGCCAACGACATAGCGACCCATAATGGTTCGCTTTCGCTTTGGACGCGAAACGTCGTCGATGGCGGTCGGGACCCGGACTCTCCGTTTTGCCTTTGCGTGCGGCACCAGACCGCCGGATTTTCCGACGACGTAATTCGCCGTCGCCGTTGGTATGCCTGACGAAACCCTGTCCCGTCGCTCGGCGACGCGGATGATCGAACGGACCCAACCGATGATCTGTCCGCAAGCTGCGCCGTCAGCTTGGACGAGGCTTCCAAATTCCGCGACAGCTTTGACGTCTGATCCTTGCCCTCTATCGGGCCCACCGACATCGGCCTCTGCGCTCGCGTTGGATTCGACGCTCCGGCGGACAGTGAGGCGTCTTGGAGCAGACCACCGGGCGGCCTTTCAGGGACGAGGCTCTGAAGTATTCGGCGATTTGGATACGAAGCGGCGTCGCCGGAGAGCTGATTTGGCGTCCTGGCGGCATTGTCACGCAGCCTCCGGCTTGCGGCACTCTCGGCAGCCCGTTAGCCAAGCGGATGACAAAAATCAGCTATGCCGGATACCGGTTCCCGCCCGAGGTCATTCACCAAGCGATATGGCTCTGAGCGATATGGCTCTACCTCCGGTTCACCCTCAGCCTGCGCGACGTCGAAGATTTGTTGGCGGAACGCGGAGTGGCGGTGTCCTACGAGACAGTTCGGCGTTGGATGAATCATTTCGGACCGATGATCGCGGCCAACTTGCGAAAGCGTCGCCTGAAGCCTCACACGACGTGGCATCTGGACGAGGTCTATCTGAAAATCGAAGGCCGCATGGTCTACCTTTGGCGGGCCGTCGACGCTGAGGGCGAGGTCCTCGACGTGCTGGTCCAGTCCAAACGCAACAAGCACGCCGCGCTGAAACTGAGGCGCAAGCTCTTGAAGAAGTATGCCTTCGTTCCTGAGCGGTTGGTCACCGACGACTTGCGATCATATAGCGCAGCGGTCCGGGATCTTGGGATCGAACGGTGCCATGAGCGCGGGCGATGGAAGAACAACAGAGCCGAGAATTCGCATCAGCCGACGCGGCGGCGGGAACGCAAGATGCAGCGGTTCAAGAGCGCCGGCTCCGCGCAGAAATTCCTCTCGAGCCATGCTGCCGTCTACAACACCTTCAACCTCCAACGCCATCTCACTTCAGCCCAAGCGCACCGCGTGCTACGCGCTGAGGCGACGGACACGTGGCGGACCGCAGCCGCAGCTGCCTGACAATTACTGAGGCGCCGACGCTTCGCGTTCGACGCGCGGCGACGTGACAAAGCCGGCTTCCCTCCACCCAGATGTCGCCGGAGCGCAGCCGATCGCGAAGTGCGCCAAGCGTCGCAACTTCGTAGAGGGGTCGATCCGGCTTGCCGCCGGCGAGGATCAGCTTCTTGGCGGGCTCATCCAAATGCCTGATCGGGAATTTGTTAGGAAGCGCGCGCCGATTCTCGCGATGCATCTGGGTCAGCAATTCGATCGCGGCAATCATGGGGTCGCCCCGACGCGAAGCGCGGAATTGAAAGGCGGCGAGAAAGCGCGCGGCATATCTGCGCAGGCCGGCGTGATGCTGAGCGGCGACAGGCAGCGGATTGACGGCCTTCTCGGCGACCATGGCCTCAACTGAGGGCTGCGCCTCGACGAGCCTGCGCCAACCGACCTTGGCGTGCAGCATCTCGATTGCGTCGCCGTTATTAGCGTTGGCCTCCATCAGGACGCGCAGCGTGTCGCGGAAGAGCCGCAACGCCGCCGTCGTTTCTTTACGGCTGCTCTTGTGGCGCTCTTCGCAAGCCGCCGCGGCGCGCGCGAAGAGACGACCGATCTGCTTGCAGAACATACGGATGGCCTCGTCCGTCAGCCGTTCCTGCAGATTGATGAGATAGGCGAGAAGCGTGGCACGCCGGCGATCGGCGCCAAAATCCTCGGCGAGCCAAGCAGGCGCGGCGTCGCCCTCGCGCACAATCTGCTTCCAGCGCTCGGGATGAACCGTCTCCCGGCACGCTGGGTCAATCGCCAAGCCGCGCAGAAAATCGAGGCGATCGAGAAGGCCGTTGAGATTGGCGGCGCTTGGAGAATCCGACCAAGCGCCAAGCCAGCCAAATCGCGTTTGGCGGATCGCCGAATTGAACGCCAACAGTGCATCGAGCGTCGCCAATTGTGCGGCCGCCCGCCCATTCAATATCGCCTGAAGAACGCGCTTGCGCGCAATGGCGCGCCCTGCACGGCCGATCCGATCCATGCGATCGGCTGAGAGCAGCAAGGCGCCTCGATCGCGAAAGCTGTTAATGATGGCTTCGCCGATGGGCAGGCCCTTGTCGGTCGCCGTCGCGGCATCGATTGCGGCCAGGAGCGCAAACCGTCGGTCTTCGCGCGCCGCCGCGCGCAAAGACAAATAGCTTTGGACCTCAATTAGATGTTCGCGACGTGTCTCGTCGCGCCGAGCATAGTCAGCAAAAGCAGCCGGGCTGACTCCGAGTTGGTCGCCGAGAAAGTGAAGCATCGCCGACGGGACCTCGTTGAGCGCGAGCGCCCGTCCCGGAAATCGCATCAGGCAGATTTGCACGGCGAAGCCCAACTGATTGCGATGGCCGCGTTTAGAGAGGATCAAGTCCAAGTCTTCGCCACTCAGCGAGGCATAGCGGATCAGGGTTCTTTCGTCGGTTGGAGCCGCTAGCAACGACGTCCATTGGTCAGCGCTTAATAGCGGTCGGTAAGCCACGAGACGACTCCCAGCCAGAAAGCGAATGCCTGTGATTGTCGCCGTAGCGTGAAATTTGGCCAGGGTGTCCCGGCGATCGTCCACAGTGTTGTTCGAAAACCAGACCCTATCCCTGCCGCGAGCCGAGCTAGCCGAGATGTGTGGATCCTCTACTACGTTCCCTTTTTGTCCAAGTAAGCGTACGCCGTGGCGCCAATCTTGTCGTGACCCCAATCTCGCGCGGTTCGCCGAGACCCTGCTCCCGTTGATCGACCCAAACCCGGAGCGGGCGGTCGAGCTTGCGGGCGAGGCCGTCTCCGCCTTCGCGCCGCGCTATCATGAGCATTGGCTCGCCGGCATGCGGGAGAAGCTCGGACTCTTGGGCGGCGCCGACGGCGATCTCGACCTCGTCCGCGACCTGCTGCAGGCGATGCAGGAGAACGCGGCCATCACCCAACTGGACTTCACCGGTCCATTTGAAGTTTTGAGCCGCCTGGCGACGCCTCCATCTCTTACGGAGCCCAGCGCCTTCGCGCAGTCGGGAACACACGTTGTCGCCAAGTCGATGCAACCGGTCTTCAGCGACCGCGGCCTTGGGATCCTGCCAACCTGCGCCTTTGAGTCATGTCCGCAACTCGACCTCATCTGCGTCCCCGGCGGCGCAGGAGTCGTGGCGGCGATTGCCGACGACGAGACTGTCGAATTCGTTCGTAGGCAAAGCGCTGGCGCCCAATATGTGACTTCCGTCTGCACGGGTGCCTTTCTTCTCGGCGCAGCAGGACTACTAAAGGGGCGTCGGGCCGCGACGCACTGGGCCTATGTGGATCTGTTGCCTTTGGTTGGCGCGACACACGAAAATGGTCGAATCGTTCGCGACGGCAATCTCTTCACCGCGGGCGGCGTCACCTCCGGAATTGACTTCGCTTTTTGCATCGTCGCCGAAGTCGCGGGGCCGCAGGTCGCGCAGGCTATTCAGCTTGCGATTGAGTATGACCCGTCGCCGCCATTCGATGCGGGCCATCCCGACAAAGCTTCGGAGGCAGCCGTGGAGCTCATGGTTCGGCGCAATGAAACGGCCCGTAAAGGCCTGCAGCAACTGCTCAGCGAAGCGCGCTCCGTTGGCGCCCAATCCTTGATTTCGGCGGCCGCACGCAACACTTCGGGTGTTCCGTCCGCCCCTCGATCGACGACCGCTTCGGGCGGCCCCCGCACTTTGCCGTAGGTCCGCTTCTTCGCTCGAATGAAGCGTTCACTTCCGCGACGCGCAACGGACGCCAAACGTCGACTCCGGACTTCGCCTCGCCACCCATTCCGGCGGCGCCGCCAAGAAAGCGCCGTTACGATCGCGCGTGATCGACGAATCGTCTTGCGCGGTCTGGGTCCACGGAGTTCCACCACAACCCGCCGACCTTGATCGCGCTGGCGACAATGACCCCATTCACGACGTCGAGAATTTCGCGGACGTTGTCCGGCGTGACGCCACTGCCGACCAGAATCGGAATCGAGGCGGCAGACCTTATTGTTCGGATGTAATCGAGATCAGCCGCATGCCCCGTGCGCTGGCCGGTTGCGATGACGACGTCCGCGCTGAAGAACTCGACATCGCGCACGAGTTCGGCGATCGGCCGATCCTGCACGATCGCGTGCGCGCCGTGCTTGACGTGCGCGTCAGCAAAGATCCGGACGCCCGAGGCGCCGAGCGCGCGGCGGTAGCGGGTCGCCCGCGCGGCCGCCCCTTCGATAAAGCCTTCGTTGGCGACATAGGCGTTCGCCCACTGGTTGACCCGCACGAAACGGGCGCTCGCCGCGCTCGCGACGGCGAGCGCGTGCACCGCGGCGTTCGCGAGAACGTTAACGCCAATGGGCGCCTTCGTCTCGCGGCGGATGCGATCGGCGGCGACCGACATGTGGGCCGCGGTCTCCGGCCCGATGTCGTCGGGCTTGGCGAAGGGAATGTCGCCGTGGTTCTCGACGATGAGTCCGTCGAAACCGGCCGCGCGATAGGCGCGCGCGTCGGCGAGGGCGCGGTCGTAGATCGCTTCGACGTCCGAAGCGGAATGGTCGGGCGACCCCGGCAGCGGCAGCAGATGCACGACCCCGATGAGGACGCGCTCGCTGCGCCCGAAAATCTCCTGCAAGGGGTCGCCGCGCTCCCGGGCGACCAGCGGCGAATCGCTCATGTCGAAGGCTCCGTCGCTTGGTGGAAGAGGGCCGCGAACTCCACGCGGGTCGGATACGAGGTCAGCACGCCCAGGCGCGACACGCAAATCGCGGCCACCTCGCCGGCGACCCTCAGCGCGCGCTCCCAGGACGAGCCGCTTGCGCGCGCGGCGATCAGGGCGCCGCAGAAGACATCGCCGGCACCGGTGGTGTCGGCGACCTCCGTCCGCAACGCGGGCGCCCGCAGGACGCCCGTCTCCACGACGAGCGCGGCGCCGTCCGCGCCGAGGGTCACGACGACCGCTTTCGCGCCTGCAGCGCCGAGGGCGCCCGCCGCCTCGATCGGTTCGGAACGGTTGCCGAGGGCGACAGCTTCGGCGCGGTTGAGGACGGCGAGGTCGACGACGCGCCAATCGTATTCGGCCGCGAGATAGGTCGGAGACGGATTGAGAGCCGTAACCGCGGCCGCCCTTCTCGCGAAGGCGAGGCATTCGCGGGTCACGGCCGGCCGCAGGTTGCCCTGCAGCAGCATCCAGTCGCCGGAGGCGAGCGGGTCGAAATGTGCGGCGGCTTCGACGAGGCTCACGACAATGTTCTCGCCGTCGCGGTCGACCGTGATGACGTAGCGATCGGTCGCGCCGCCTCAGACATGAAGCCCGTCCAGGCGAACGCCCTCCGCCGCCCGGACGTTTGGGATCCGCTCGCCGGCGGCGTCGCCGCCAAGCGCGGCGGCGGGGCGGACGTCTGCCCGCAGCGGGCGAGCACGACGGCCTGGTTGGCTCCCTTGCCGCAAAGATCCTCAAGGGCGCTACGCGCGACGATCGTCTCGCCGGGCCGCGGAAATGAGTCGACGCGCAGGAGCGTATCGATCGCCACGTTGCCGACGACGTGGATCATGCGGTCCCTACCGCGCCCGGACCAGCCATTCGAGCGCCTGCCGCCAGAGCCGCGCATATCCCGCCCAGGCTGCGAAGTCCGGCGGCAGCCAGTGCGGGCCGATGTCGGAGGTCCAGGCCAGCGTCCGTCCTCCGCCGAAATCTCCGGCGACCAGCAGCGGCTTCTCGCCATAGTCGGCCGAGACCGTCGCCAGGACGTTCGCGTCCGCCTTCGGCCTGACCTCGTTGAACCCGAGCAGGGCGGGCCACTCGCCATCGAGCCCGGCGAGGATCGGGTGCTTCGGTTGTTTGACCACCGGAATGAAGCCTTCGGGCGCCTCGACGCGGTCGTCGTAGGGAAGAATCTCGACCGGCAGCGCCTCCTCGACCGGCGTCCCGTGGTAGCGAGCCCCGCCGTTGATGCCCTGGAAGCTGTAATAGCCGCCGACCATCAGCAAGCCGCCGCCGTTCTCGACATAGGCCTTGAGGGCGCGGAGGCGGTTCGGCGTCCGCCGGCTGTGGATCCAGGTGTCGGGATGGAGGAGCAGCGTGTTGGAACCAATGTCGGACAGGATCACCGCGTCGTAGGCGGCGATCGTCTCCCGGGTCTGGGGAAAGTCGCGCTGCGCCTCGTGCGAGGGCATGTAGCGCAGGTCGAAGAGCGAATCCTTAAGCGCGTCGACCAGCGGCTCGGCGCCGAGATGAAAGGTCACCGTCGCGAACTGGTCGAAGCCTTTGACGTGGTTCGCCGTGGTGACCCACGACTCGCCCGCGAGCAGAACTTTGTACCGTCTGTCGGTCATGACTTCCCTCCGTGTTCTCTACTTCGCCCTGTGCTCAGCGGAAAAGACGCGGCGCGGGTTCTCGATCAGGATGCGGTCGATCGTCGCTTGGTCCATTCCGTGGCGCTTCAGACGCGGGGCGAAGTGGCGAAGGATGTATCCGTATCCGAAGCCCCCGTAACGCGTCAGCATCATCTTGAGGAACACGTCCTGCGACATGAGGACCGCGTTGAGGTAGCCGTCTTCGACCAGCCGGCGAATGGCGATGGCGTTTTCCTCGTCCGAGGGGGATTGCGCCTGCTGGTCGGCGTAGAAGTAGTCCATACCGATCATGTCGTACTCGAGGAACGCGCCTCGGTCGGCGAGGCTGCGCTGATACGCCGGATCGTGCAGGCTGGGGTTCATGTGGCAAAGCACGGTGTGCCGGAGATCGGCGCCTTCGCTTTCGACGACGTCGAGCACGCGATGGGCGAGCCGCTCCCAGCCCGGCAGATGGATGGTCAGCGGCGCGCCGCTGATCTTCGAGGCCCGCGCGGCGCCCCGCAGCACCTTCTCCTCGGCGCCGGTGAAATCCTTGCTGATCCCGATCTCCCCGATGATCCCGGCTGCGACCTCGGGCTCGTCCTCCGAGACACCGCAGTCGGCGGCGATCGCTTCGGCGATCGCCTCGACCGACATCGCCTTGACATAGTCCGGATGGGACGGCTCGAGATAGAAGCCCGCCCCCATCACGATGTTGAGCCCGGTGCGGCGGCTGACGCGCTGCAGGGCGGAGGGGTCGCGGCCGATGCCGAGGTTGGTCGGATCGACGACGGTCTTGCCCCCATATTCGACGAAGGCGCCGAGCTCCTCGACCGCCGTCCTGACGTCGAAGAGGCCGCAATTGTCGCGATTGAGGAACGGGTTCATCCGCAGTTCGCCGATCATCGAGATATCGAGCGGGCGTTCGGCGAAGCCGATGTCGGAGGCGCAACACGGCCGCTTCCACCAGCTCGACGTGTCGAGCAGGATGTGCTCGTGCATCAGCGTGACGCCCATCTCTTCGACCGGCATGGGCCCCAGCACGGTCCGCACCATGCCCGACTGGACGCCTGTCTTCCTGGCTTCGGTCATGCCTTCACACGCGCTCCCTCCTCAGGCCGACTTCCGTCCCGTCCGGAAGATGCGGAAGTTCAGCCAGATGGCGACGAGAATGATCACGCCCTCGACGATGGGCGTCAGGAACGGCGACAGATGGGCGAGGATGAGGCCGTTGCCGATCACCGCGACCGTTAGCGCGCCGAGCATCGTGCCGGTCATCGTGCCGCGGCCGCCGAAGAGGCTGGTGCCGCCGAGGACCACGGCCGCGATGACGTCGAGTTCGAAGCCGACGCCGGCGTTCGACGAGCCGCTGCCTAGCCTTGCGGCGATGATGAGCCCGGCGACCGCGGCCGAGAGCCCGCTGAGGGCGTAGACGGAGAGGACGACCCGCTCGGTGTTGACGCCCGAGCGGCGCACGGCCTCGGCGTTCGCGCCGACGCCGGTGACGTAGCGGCCGAACGTGGTCTCGTTGAAGACGAGGTAGCCCGCGGCGAGAACGACGACGGCGATGATGGCCGGCAGCGGAATCCCCGCGACCCAGCCGCGGCCAATTTCGTTGAACGGGCTCGCGGGGTCGATCGGGATCGAATAGCCCTTGGTCAGGTAGAGCGCGGTTCCGCGGATGGAGCTGAGGCCCGCCAGCGTGACGATGAACGCAGGGATGCCTTCGTGGGCGACGAAAAAGCCCTGAACGAGTCCGATGAGGACGCCGAGCGCGAGCATCAGGATCACGACCGCCGGCCAGGGGACGCCGGACTGGAGCGAGATCGCCGCGAGCGCGTTGACGAGGGCGAGCACCGAGCCGACCGAGAGGTCGATGCCGCCCGTCGTGATGACGAAGGTCATAGCGACGGCGACGATCATCAGCGGCGCGATCTGGCGCAAAATGTTGAGGAGGTTCGCCTGCGTCAGGAACGTGTCCGTGACGAGCGAGAAGACGACGACCATGGCGACGAAGAAGACCGCGATGCTGGCGACGCCGCCGCTGTCGTGGACGAGGTGTCTGAACCGGCTCCTAAGCTCGTCCGAGCGTGAGCGTTTCAGAGGTTCATCGAGGGCGCCGCTCATGCCGGCCGCGCCCCGGGCGAGACCTGGCCGGCCGACACGGACTGGAATTTCCGGCCGACGATCAGGTTGACGATCTCCTCGATGTTCGTCTCGCCGATCCGCCGTTCGGCGACGTTCTTGCCCTCGAAGAGGACCATGATGCGGTCGCAGACCACGAACAGGTCCTGCAGCCGGTGGGTGATCAGAATGACGCTGACGCCGCGGGCGCTGACCGTTCGGATGAGCCTGAGCACCGCGTCCACCTCGGCGACCGCGAGCGCGGCCGTTGGCTCGTCCATGATGAGGACGAGCGGATCGAACGAGACCGCCCGGCCGATGGCGATGCTCTGCCGTTGCCCGCCCGAAAGGCTCTCGACCTTGAGCCGGGTGCTCGGCATGCGGATGCCGAGGCTGCCGAGCATCTCGGTCGCCCGCGCGTGCATCGCGGGTTTGTCCATCAGCGGCACCCCGAGGCGCCACCGCAGGGGCTCGCGGCCGAGCAGGAGGTTCCCCGCGACGTCCACGGTGTCGCAGAGCGCGAGGTCCTGATAGACCATCTCGACCCGCTCGCGGCGGGCCTCGGCGGGCGAGGCGAAATGCACCTCCTTGCCGTCGAGAACGATCCGCCCCGAGTCCGGGATGATCGCGCCCGACAGAATCTTGCTCAAGGTCGACTTTCCCGCTCCGTTGTCGCCGACGAGGCCCAGAACCTCGCCGGCGCGCAACACGAGGTTGACGCGATCGAGCGACTTGATCGCGCCGAACGACTTGCTGATGTCCTCCATGCTCACACGGATCGGAGCGCTCTCGCTCACCATCGCGAAATCCTGCCCTCCGCTCTGGCGCCCGAAGGCGCGCCGACCTCCGTGGTTCGCTTACTTGAAGAGGCTGCGGAACTTGTCGACGTTCTCCTTCGTCACGATCGTGACCGGGATGTCGATGCTCGGGTTTACCTTCTCGCCCTTCTTCAGCTTGAGGATCGTCTCGACGCCGGCGACGCCTTCCTGGAAGGGGTCCTGCTGCACCACCGCCACGATCCATCCGTCGTCGATGCCTTTGATCGCCTGGGCGGTGAGATCCCAGCCGAAGACCTTGACCTTGTCCGTCTGCTTCTGGCTGGTGACGGCCGAGATCGCGCCGACGAGGGCCGGTTCTCCCGTTGCATAGAGCGCGGTCATGTCAGGGTTGGCGGTCATCAAGTTTTCCGCGGCGGTAAGCGCTACGTCCTGCACGTTCTGCCCGTCCACGGTGTCGAGGAACTTGACGCCCGAGTCCGCCTGCGCGGCAGCCTTGAAGCCGTCAAGTCGCTGGTTCTGGATGAAGGAGTTTAGCGCGCCGACGACCCCGACCTTCGCGGCGCCGCCCATCTTGGCCTTCACGTAGTTGACAAAGTACTTGCCGATCTCCTCGCCGGCACCCTTGTTGTCGACCCCGATGAAGGCAGCGTTGTCGCCATCAGGAATGCGCGCATCGATAGCGACGACCGGTATCCCCGCCTTCTTGGCGGCGGAGATCGCGGGCTTGACGCCGTTGACGTCGATCGCGACGAGAACGATCCCGTCGACCTTTTGCGCGATGTAATCCTCGATCGCGCTGTTCTGGGCCGGCGCCTGGTTGTTGGCGTTGAAGATGACGAGCTTGGCGCCCGCCTTGTCGGCGGCCTGTTTGGCGCCGTCGTTGATCTGATTGAAGAACAACGCCTGCTGGTTAATGGTGACGAGCGCGACTGTGGTCGCGTCGGCCGCGCTGCCTGCGACGCCTGCCGCAACCAGCATGGCGCCCATCAAGCAAAAGCGCTTGATCATCCTATTCATCACACCCTCCTTCTCGCGGTCCGAATTCGGGAGCGTCATTGCTCTCGATCCCACTTGACCCGCAAAGACCTTGACGTCCGTTCCCCAGTCGGGGCCCACAAGAATGCGCCCCGATGGTCACGCGGCGCAACCCAATCCATGCAGCCGGCATCCGCCCGTCGAGTCCGGCATCAGCGGCACCATCGCTCGATCGTCAGCGCGATCGCCTTGGTGCAATCGACAAGGTCGTTGATCGTCACGCGCTCGTTTGCCTGGTGGGCCATGGCCGGATCGCCGGGTCCAAAATTTACGGTCGGAGTGCGGCCGAGCTTCGTCGGAAGGCCGATGTCGCTGTGAGCGCCGAAGCCTGTCAGGACAGGCGAAAGCCCGGCCGCGGCGACCGACTCCCGCATCGCGACGACGAACGGGCTGTCCGAGGGCACTTCTGCGCAGTCCGCGTCGAGAATCCATTCGACACGCGCTGGCTTCCGGCGCAGGTAGGGATCGGCTTGGCAGACGGCCTGGAGATGCTCCTCCACCTCGCGCTTGACCGCGCCCCCCAACCCGCGGTCGTCTTGTTCCGACGGTAGGTACTGGACGTCGATGATGATTTCGCCGCGTCCGGCGAACGACGCGGGATGTTCGCCAGCCTTGATCTGAGTGACGACCACCTGGTTCGGCAGTCCCAACAGCGGGTGAATCTTTCTCGGGTCGTTGGCCCAGCGGCGATTGAGGATGTCGAGGCCGTCGAGCATCTCGCGACAGAGCTGGATCGCGTCCACCGGGCCGCTCGTGTCCCAGCTGTTCGGCCGGAGCTCGGCGTGACCGCCGATTCCCTCGATGACGATGCGGCCCCACAGAATGCCGCGACAGAAAGGCGCGATTCGGTTCGCGGTAGCCTCCGTCATGATTCCGGCGTCTGCGCTAAAGCCACGGTCCACCATGGCGAGCGATCCCATCCCGCCGATCTCTTCGTCAACGACAGTGGTGAAGACCACATCCCCGGACGGCCCGACGTCGAGATCCCTCAAGATCTCGATCGCCATCAGCATGCAGGCGACGCCCCCCTTCATGTCGACCGCGCCTCGCCCCTGGACCACTCCGTCGTGAACGACCGCCTGGAAGGGATCACTTGTCCAGTGCTCCAGAGGCCCTGAGGGCACAACGTCCACGTGGCCAGTCAGCATGATCGAGCGGCCCCCGCCCGACCCTTTTAGACAACCGCCCAGATTCGGTCGCCCCTCGAACGTTCGGCCCTTGTTGGCGCCTGGGCGCCCCTCGTACTTTGCAAACAGGGCCGGTCCGTAGGGCTCCCAAAGATCCGTCACGAAACCGATCCGTTCGAGGCGCCCCTTGAGGTATAGCTGGCAGTCCCGCTCGCCTGGCCCGGCCTCCTTTGGATCGGCTTTGACGACGGAAGGAAAGGCGATCAGATCGCGAAGAGTGGCAACGATACGATCGCTCGCTCCTGCGACAGCTGATGCGATCCGCTCTTCAATGTCCCTCACGGCTCCCTCCTTCTCCCATCGCTCACGCTCGACTAGAGGCAAACCGATCGACCAGCAGCACAACAATGAGCAGGACGCCGACAACGCCGACCTGCCAGGTGGAGTTCACGTTGAGCTGCAGCAGACTGTTCTGGAGCGTAACGAGGAGAATGACGGCCGCGAAGACGCCAATAGCGCCGCCCCGCCCACCGAAGATGGACACACCGCCGAGCATCGCGGCGGCGAGTGAGGTGAGTTCGAGATTTGCGCCAATGTTGGGTCGAGCGCTCCCAAGCCACGCGAGTGACACGAGCGCGGCGGCGCCCGCGCATGCGCCGCTGACGGTGTAGAGGATCGTTCGCGTCTGATCGACGGGGATGCCACACAGTCGAGCGGAAGCCTCGTTGAAGCCCATGGCGTAGATCCACGTGCCCCAGGCCGTTGCGCCAAGCAGAAGCGCGGCCACGAGGAACGCAGGAAGAGCAATCGTAAGAAAGGGAAGCGGAACCGCCACAAACTGGCCGCGGCCCCAGCCGATCAACCACGCCGGAATGCTTCCCGTTGCGGCTCCGCCGGTCAGCGCGATGGCGAGGCCGGAATAGACGTAGAAGGTGCCAAGTGTCGTGATCAAGGGAAGGATACGCACGCGGCTGACCAGGAGGCCGTTGACCGCCCCGAGAAGCCCGCCGACGACGAGGCATAGGAGGGGAATCGTCCAGCCTGGCGCACCCGTCCTTCCGAGCAGGGCGACGAGAACCGCAGTTAGGGACACGACCCCCCCAACTGACAGGTCGATGCCAGCTCCTCCGCAAAGAATGACCAGTGCCTGCCCCAGCGCGGCGAGCGCAAGGATCGTCGAGAACTGCAGGATGGTCGTCAGCGTGTCCGTGTTCAGTGACGCCGGCGCGAAAACAAACAGGCCGATGACGACGAGGAGCCAGAGCAGCGCCAGAACGGCGAGCACGGGATGGCGAACGAGGAGAGCCTCGCCCGTCATGTCCGCCACGCAAGCCGAACCGCCGATAGGCGGCCGCGCATAGCCTCGGCGCTCAGGACGAGCAACAAGAGACAGCCGGTCACCACTGTTTGCCAAAGCGAGGGAACGCCGATCAGGACCAGGCCATTCTGGATCAGCCGGATGAGGACGACGCCGAGCGCCGTCCCGGCCAGACTGCACTTGCCGCCCAGGACACTCGTGCCGCCCAGGACAACGGCTGCGATCGCCTCGAGCGCAATGTTTCCCCCAATGGTCATCGCGACATTGCGGTAGGTCGACACGTAAAAGTCCGCGGCGACGCCCGCAAGAATGCCGCTGATGACGAAGGTTGCGATCCGTGTGCGGCGGACCGCGACCCCGGAAAGTCTCGCCTTCTCTTCGTTGTTGCCGATGGCGAGGAGATGCGGCCCGTACGGGGTGTGGCGGAGCGCCGTCCAGACCGCAAGGTAGAGAACCACAATGACGATCGCAGGAAGCGGCACGCCAAGGACGTTAGCGGAGACGACATTCGTCAGTGTAGGGGGCAAACCCGACAGCCATTTGCCGCCCAGGATTATGAAGATCGCGGCGCGATAGACGCCGAAGAGCCCGAGCGAACCGACGATTGCGGGAATGCCGCCGAGCACGACCACCGCCCCGGTGAACGCGCCAAGGAGCCCCCCGACGATGGGTCCGGCGAGGACAGGCCCGAGGGCGCTGTAGCCATTCCCGGTAAGGGTACCGACGGCGATGGCGGCGAGGCCCAAGACCATTCCGATAGAGACGTCAATGCCACCCATGGCTAAGAGCAGCGTCATCCCAAGGCCGATGATCATGAGTTCAACGCTGTTTCGTAGTACCGTCGACAGATTGTCGACGGTCGCGAAATACGGCGACGCGGCGGAGGCGGCCAGGGCCACCAGCACGCAGGCTGTCAGCAGAGTAAGCTCGCGCCCGCTGACAACCGGTGTCCGCCACATCGCGCGACTCAGAAGTTGAACTTGTCGACGTTCTCCGCCGTGAAGACGGCGGGGTCACCAAGAAGCAGTATCTTGGTCTTGTCGTCGAAGGTCACCGGCTTTTCGAACCCCGGCACCTGGTTTGCAGCCGCGAACGGCTTGCCGTCGATCAGCTGCTTGCCAGCCCATACCGTCAAATAACCGAGCGCGGTCGGATCCCACAGGACGCTATAGCTCATGGCGCCGCTCTTGAGGTACGAGCGGACCGTGTTGGGGCTGCAATAGCCGGTCCCCACGATCTTGCCGATCTTTCCCGCGCCTTCGATCGATTGCGCCACTCCGGGACAGGTAGTCGAAGCGACCGCGATGATGCCTTTGAGGTCCGGATTGGCGGTGATGAGGTCGGTGGCCAACTGGGCGGCGCGTTCAGCCGTCCCGCCGGCAAATTGCGGCGGCAGCAGAGTCAGTTTCGGATACTTCTCCTTGGCGCGTTTCTGCATCACGGCGATCCACGCGTTGAGGTTCGATGCGGTCGCTTCGCCAGAGACGATGCCGACCTTGGCGCTATCGCCTACCCGCTTCACCATTTCGTCGATGATCGTATCGCCTAGACCCTCGTCTGTCGCCTGCGCGACGAACACGGCGCGGCCGCTGGCGGGGGCGTCGCTGTCCGAGGTGAATAGGACACTGCCCTTGGCCTTCGCGGCTTGGACGACAGGAGCGATGCTAGAAGCGTCGAGGACGCTCACCGCGATCGCGTTCACCCCCTGGTTGATCAGGTTCTGAACGATCTGCAGCTGATCGACCGGGTTGGTGTCCACCGGCCCGGAATATATGAATTTGACGCCGAGATCCTTGGCCGCCTTGTTCCCACCGTCCTGCATCGCGTTGAAGTAGGGGATGCCGACGATCTCCGGCACGAACGCAACGCTCTTCATCTCGTCTGCAATCGCAGGTCCGGCGGCGAAGCTCAAAATCGAGCTCGCCAGGGCCAACTTGTTCCTTAAAGTGCTCATGTACTTGCCTCCGATGATCGACGTGCGGCCTACCTTTACGAGGCCTTCTCAAGCGCCCGCACGTCGGGATGGGCGCCCGTTATGAAAGCGATGATTTCTTCAGCATTTGTCAGGCCTCGCATGCGTTCGGCGATTTTGCGGCCACGCCGGAATACGACGACGCGGTCCGCGACATCCATGACGTCGCCGATGTTGTGACTGATGAGGACGACCGCGCAGCCTCGGTCGGCCAGCCTGCGCGCGAGGGCCAGGACCTTGCGTGTTTCCGCGACTGCGAGCGCGGCGGTCGGCTCGTCCATTATGACAAGCCGAGCGTTGAGGTTTAGCGCCCGGCAAATTGCGACTACCTGTCTCTGGCCTCCGGAAAGGCTACCGACCACGGCGTCGACATTTGGGATATGGGCGTCGAGTTCGTCCAGCAGGCGGACCACACGTCGCCTCATCTCCGCGCGGCGCAGGAAAGGGACGCCGGCGATGCGTGTGACGATCTCCCGGCCCAAATAGACGTTCTCGGCGATGGAGAGATTCTCGGAGAGCGCCAGTTCCTGAAAGATGGTGGCGACCCCGGCAGAGGCGGCGTCGTGCGGCGTCGCGAAAGTCATGGGGACGCCCTCCACGCGAATCTCGCCCTCAGTGGCGGGATGAGCGCCCGCGAGGATCTTGATGAAAGTCGACTTGCCGGCTCCGTTGTCGCCAACCAGCGCGAGGACCTCGCCCGTACAGACATCGAGATCGACTCCGGACAAGGCGACTAGGGCGCCGAATTTCTTACCGACGCCTCTAGCTACGAGGAACGGCTCAGCGGCCATACAGACTCCCTTCTTCCCGGCCTACCCGCAATGCGATAGGGATCGGCCGGGGCTTCTCACAATGGCCAATCCGCCCGCCTTCCAAACGCGTCGTGCAAGTCCTCAACAATCGGCTCTCCCCGCGAAAGACCGCTGACACCGACCGTGTATGCGCGGGTCACAAACGCCTGTGCCCGGAAACCGAATACCACGCTGTCCCCGACATGCGCCTTTGGCTCTCTCCTGTTGTCGATCATGCCGTAGTAATCGATAGATGCAGGTGCTGGGATCTCCACAGGCCTAAGCGCCCGGCCCGAGGCCGTTGGCTCCCTCGAGACGATCGCGGTGAGCGAGTAATCGGGAAAGACCGGGTCGATATAGAGCCCGCCGCCGAAGCAGAACGCTTCGGCGTTAGTTAGGTGAGACACCTCGCTGAGATAGACGACAGCCGGCGTTTCCGGCAGCTCCTCAACTGCATGCAGCGGAGTCGTTCCGGTGAGCCCGTGGCCGGGCTCGATCTGCGTCGCGCCGGCGGCCGCGAGCATAGGCAGGATTTCCGCAGAGGTCGTTCCGGGCGCGTTAATCTCCACATCGTTCCAGCCGGCAGCATTCAACGCCTTTGCCGCCTTCTCAAGCGTGCGCAGGTTGGGGGTCGGCTTAACCCTCCGGCTGCTGGCGTCGTAGAGTTGAGTCGGAAATGACGTCACGCCAGCGAACATCAAGCCCGCCAGCGCGTCTATCGCTCGCGCGACTTTCGCCACCTCAGTGGCTTCGAAGCCGCCCTCATGACCCCGATAGAACTTGTCCTCTGGCGCGACGATTCTGGCGAGCGTTGGCTGGACACGACCGCGCTGGGCGCTCGCGGCGCTCGCCTCTTCGGCTTTTTCCCTGCCGAAGACGGTCCAGTAGCACGGCTCCATAGACGCTGCTGCGTTCGCTTCGCCTCGTGGAATCTGAACGAGATGGCCGAGGTGTCCGATGGACATGCCTGCGCGGCGACAGGCGCGAGCGCACTCCATGTCGACGGCAACCGTGGCGGGAATGCCGCCCCTCATGACCGCGCGGCAGAAAGAGGCGTTGCGACCCATCTGCTTGGTCATCGCAAAGGCCTTCAGGCCAAGCCGTGCCGCTTCCCGCGAGATAATGGCCGCGTTTCGCTCGACGGCATCGAGATCGATGACGTAGCAGTTGGCGGGGATCTTACCCGCCTGATGCAGCGCGATAGCCTGCTCCACGAGCGTCGGATTGCGACGAAGGGTCAACTCCAGAAACACAAGCGCTCCTCCCCTTTGTCCGCGATCGGCGTCGGAAACGTTAGATCACATCCCAAGATCATCAAATCGCGATCTGGATCGAAGGACGATGAGCCACGGATAATTCCTGCGATGGCTGCCCCTAACCGTTTTCAATCATGGAGCGCGAGGTCCGATAGGAAAGCCGCCAGCGCGACCACGCCATCAAAGTATTCTCTGAGCTCCACACGCTCTTCAAGCGTGTGGCAGTTTCGGATGTCTCCCGGCGCCCAATAGACCGTGGGAACCCCGAGGGCGACGAGGAGTGGCGCCTCTGACCAGAAGGGCGCGCCCTCAACAACGGCCCGGTCGGGACGCAACAAGCGCACGGCCTCTACGAGCCACCGAACAAATGGCGTCGTCTCCGGCATTTCCGTGGGAGTGCCGCCGATTGGATGATCACGTCCGGCGGGATAGTCGAAGGCGAGGCTGACGCCATCCACTAGCGGCGCTGATCGCGCGGCGGCTTCAAGTCCGGTCCTTGCCTCGTCGAGAGTCTGGCCCGGGATTAGCTTGAGAATAAGGCTGATGCGACAAGCGCCGGGCACCGCGATGTAGCCGCCTGCGCTGACTTCGGTGATCAGCAGGAAAGGCCGGCCAACGAGCGGATGCGGGACGAGAGCCTCCAGCGCGGCCGAATGCGCCCAGAGGGCCGAAAGCACGGCGTGCCCAGCCTTCAGGGCGTCGATCCCGAGCTCTGGCACACCGAAATACGCCGACCTTCCCGTCACCGTGATGTCGCAAATCAGGAACCCCATCTGAGCGGCATATACCTTGAGCTGGGTCGGCTCGACATAGATCGCGATGTCAGGCCGCGCGATGACGCCGGATCGGATGTCGCCCACGAAGGCCCGCATGCCGGCGCTCATCCCCATACCCGGCTCGCCGCTCTCCTCGTCGCCGACGAAAGCGAAGAGGATTTCGCGGGGAAACCTCAGGCCCACTTCGCGAAGCAAACGAACCGCCATCAGAGTGGTGCAGATGCCTGCCTTCAAATCTCCTGCGCCCCGACCCCATAATTCACCCTCAAGCACCGCCCCTCCGAAAGGGTCGGCACGCTCGGTCCCGGCCCAGCGCTCCGCCCAGCCGCGAACGTGGACTGTGTCAGTATGACCGGTCAGCAAAACCAGCGGCCCGTTGCCTTCGCCAAGGAGTCGGGCGGAGACATTTGGCCTCCCAGGCGCGAAGTCTTTCACCACGACGTCGGAAGCGCCCAGCGTTCGCAGTTCGCGGGCGAGCAATTCCGCGAAAGCCTTCTCGCCCCCCGTCACGCTTGGGACAGCGACCGCGCGCCGCAGCAGCGCCAGCGCCTCATTCTCATCTAACGCCGCCCGGAGGCTTTGGACTTGTCTCGCCTCGAAGCTCATGTCGCGGCCTTCCGATGTTACCAGACTTGCGACTTGCCGGTTCAACCCGTGGGCCGCGACGACTTACGATTTTTCAATCCTGGGGTTCGCGAGCACGCTCCTAAGCCTCGCGTCGCGGACTGCGTCGTCCGGTCTTACGGTGCGAAGAGCACCGCACGCTTCAACGACAAAAGACGCGGAGACAGTCCCCATGGCGGCGCATTCGGCCATCGGCCGCCCAGCCACAAGTCCAGCGAGGAACCCGCCGCAAAAACTGTCCCCTGCGCCGGTTGTGTCGACGACTCTGGCCGGATAGGCGGGGGTGTGGATCAAAGTCCCGCTGTGTGCGTCGCAGGCGAGAGAGCCGCGTTCGCCGAGTTTAGCGACCATATGACAGCCGTGTTCGGACGCTTCCGCGCGCAGCCACGCCGGCAGGTCGGATGCATCCCAGATGCGCGCGATTTCAGCTTCGCTTGGTAGAAATGCTGCGCTCCCGCGCAGGAACTCAAGGTCGGCGTAGAGGCGCCGGTCAATGTATTCGTCGGACAGGATGTCCACTGTGACTGCGGGGCGGCCCGGAAGCTGCGTGAGTCTTCGTACGTTCTCCGCGGTCCCGGCGGGGCTCTGAGGCGCAACGTGAAAACCGCGCGCGCTCCGATAGGATGCCGGCAGGGCCCCCCGCCCCTTATCCATCTCGTCCGCCGTCGATGATGTTAGCTTCGGGACCTGCCGCTTGAATGCTTCGCTTTCGTGAAGGATCCAGAGTTGAAGACCCGCGCCATCGATCGCGGCGATACCTTCGGCGTCGATGCCACGCGAGCCGATTTCGGCGCGCACGTCGTCGTAGATGTCCGTCCCGGTTACGGAGTGAATCCCGACGCTGTTCGTCCAGATCTGGGCGCCGACCGCGGAATAGAGCGCTCCCCCGCCCAGAACGTGCGGCCAGCAGGAATGGTCCGTCAGCACGATGTCATCCATCGTGAGCCAACCAACCGTGACGATATCGATCATGACTGCACGCCAACGAGCGGGCGGCGGCGCTCCTTCAGGAGGGGGCCGATTGCCGAGGCGTACACCAGCGCCTTAGCGAGGTGCAGAACGTCGTCCAGATGCGCACGCGGCAGCCCCCGATCAAAATGCCTGTTGAAGCCGGGGTAGCCCAGCAGCAGGACGTTCGGCGTTCTGAGCATGATGCTGACGTCGTCGCTCCGCGACGAGTAGGCGTTGTTGGACTCCTGGACGCGCACCCCAAAGCCGTTGATCACACCCGACATCCGTCGCGCAAACTCATAGAGGTCGGGTGCGGTGACGGAGCCGCGAGTAAGGCTGGAAAATTCAGATAGTACGGCGCCGCCGCCCAGTCTCGTTGAATTCTCAACGCCGCCGCGGGCGTCGGCGTCGGCGTCGCCTCCGCCCTGTTGGACGTCGGCCACGATTGCAAGCGCCGGTGGAGACAGAAGGCTGACGATCCGGCTGCTGCCGCGGCACATGGTCTGGTTTCCCGCGCCGACCGGGCCTTCCTCCTCGTCCGGGAACGCCAGGAGCGCCTCCACCCCGGCTTCGGCCAGCGCAAGCGCAGCCACGGCGACCGCAGCGACGCCCCCAGCGTTGTCCATCAGCCCGGTAAAGAGACCACTGCCGTCGATTTCGCGGTATGGCGAGAGCGGGGCCACTCGATCGCCAGCGCGAAGAGGCTCACTCTTCCCATTGGGCCGGAAGACCGGCGCGCCGCCGGTCGACTCGATCATTCCCTCCGCGGCGACAACGTAACGGTTCGAATCGAATTCGTACCGATAGGCGTTGGCGGTGCAGGCGCCGTCGCGCATGAGATGGACGCAGTAAGGCACCAGGGGGGTGTAGTCGCCTTGGACCGGTTGGACGAGGTAGCTGATCGTGTCGAGATGGGCGAAACACCAGAAAGGTTTGTCCCCGTCGGCGCGACCCGTGACGATGACCGGACTTCCGACTCCGCCGAAATCCTCGTCGAAATGGAGGCGGCCGGTAAGGAAAGCCCCATCCTCCTCGAGGAGCCGCTTCATGACGGGGACGCGTATGGCCGCAGCCGCTGTCGATGGCGCGGGCGTGTTCACCAGCGCCTTCAGATACTTTCGCACGCGGTCGCGGGTCACAAATCTTTCGACCAGCGGCCGCAAGTCGCCCAACGTACGTTCAAGGTTCTTGACGTCGCTCACGATGCTCTCGACTGGCTCATGATAAAAACGGCGACCACGATGAGCGCTCCCTTGAAGAGTTGCTGAACGAATGGGTCGACGCCCGTCAGATTGAGGATGTTCGCCAACACCCCAATTATCAGCGTCCCGAAGAACGTGCCGGCGACGCTTCCCTTCCCCCCGAACAACGAAGTGCCGCCGACAACGACTGCCGCGATCGCGTCGAGTTCGTAGCCTTGGCCGGCGATTGGGGTGCCGATGCTGAGTTGGGAAGCGTAGACCAGCCCGGCCAAGCCGGACAGAACGCCGGAGATGACGTAGACGCAGGTCTTGTAGAAGCGGACTGGGACGCCCGAAAGCTGGGCGGCCTCCTCGTTCGAGCCAATCGCGTAGATCGACCGCCCGAACGGGGTCAATTGCAGCACGAAGCCACTCAGCAGAAGAGTCGCAACAAGGATGAGGGCCGGAATCGGGATCCCGGCGAGATAGCCGTTGCCGAGCGAATAGAAGCTTTCGTTGTTGATCGGTATCGGCGTGCCGCCGGTGTAGATGAAGGCAAGTCCGCGGGCGAAGGAAAGCATCCCCAGGGTCATGATGAAGGCCGGCAATCCTCCGTAGGCGACGCCGACCCCATTCGCCAGCCCCGCCAACGCGGCTGCCCCAATCCCCAGAGGGATCGCAATTGCCATGCCCCGACTGTCCATAGATCCCGCCAGAAGGACCACGGCGATGCCGAGAATGGAGCCCACCGAGAGATCTATGCCCCGCGTCAGGATGACGAACGTCATGCCGATCGCAAGGATGCCGACGATCGACACCTGGCGCAGGACATTCATGAGATTGGGAACCGTGAGAAAGCGGTGGGACAGGAAGGTAGCCGCGACGACGAGCAGCACCAACGCCGCCAGCACGCCGATCTGCTGCCAGACGCGTCCAAACGTGGCAGCGTAGCGCCCCGTCGCGGGCAGGCGGACCTTCGCCTCAGGCTGCAAGAGCCGCCGCTCTCATGATTGCGCTCTCCGTCGCTTCGGACCGGCTCAGCGTGGCCGCTAGCCGGCCGCGCCGCAGAACCACGATCCTGTCTGCTAGGCGCAGGATCTCCTCCATGTCAGACGAAATCAGCATGACCGCCATGCCCTCTGCAACAAGCCGCTCGATCAGGGCGTAGATCTCCTGCTTGGCTCCGATGTCGACACCGCGAGTCGGCTCGTCGAGCAGGAGGATCTTCGGCTCGACGGCGAGCGCGCGGCCTATAAGAACTTTCTGCTGATTACCCCCGCTCAACGTTCTGATCTCGGCGCCCGAGCTCGCGAGACGAACGTCCAGCCTCTTGATCACGCCACCGACGTAACCGCGTTCGGCCGAGAGCCGCAGCACGCCCGCCGTCGAGAAGCGCCGGAGATTAGCGATGGTGGCGTTCTCGCGGACGGGGCGGTTGGGCAGAAGACCCTGAGCCTTGCGGTCCTCGGTCACGTAGGCGATGCCGAGATGGGCCGCCGTCGTCGGGTTGGCGACTTTCACCGGACGACCGAATACCTTTAGGGTTCCGGACAGGCCGCGGCTGAGGCCAACGATGGCGCGCGCGAGTTCAGTCCGCCCCGCGCCTACCAGGCCCGCGAGACCAAGAATTTCTCCTTGGCTAACCGACAAGCTCACGTCCTCGAATTCGCCTGGGACCGAAAAATTGCGAAGCGTGAGCGCAGGCTCGCGAATGGTCCGGGCCCGCTCCTTGTGGGGCGCGAAGGCGCGGCCGATCATGCGGTCGACAAGCCAGTCTTGATCAACCGCCGACACTTGCGCGACCCCTGCCACACGCCCATCCCGAAGCACCGTCACTTTGCCCGCGATCCGGAAGATCTCCTCGAGGTGGTGCGAGATGTAGACGATCCCTAGCCCCTTCGCGCGCAGGCGCTCGATCGTCGCGAACAGCACTTCGACCCGCCGTTCGTCGAGCACCGCGGTCGGCTCATCGAGCACGAGCACCCGCGCCTCGATCGAGACCGCCTTCGCGATCTCGACCATCTGCTGCTGAGCAATGCTAAGTGTTCCGACCCGACTGCGCGGGTCGACGGCGATGCCGAGCTGCCCGAAGAGATCTTCCGCCCGCCGTCGGATTTGAGCCCGGGCTACGGTGCCAAAGACTGTCCGCGGAAAGCGCCCAAGAAATATGTTCTCCTCGGCCGAGAGATCGGGCGCGAGCGACAGCTCCTGGTGTATGACGACAATGCCAGCCGCAAGGGCGTCCCGCGGGGAGCGTAGGCGGCAGACCTTGCCGTCGATGAAAAGCTGCCCGCCGTCAGGCGGATAGACCCCGCCCAAAATCTTGATCAGCGTCGACTTGCCGGCCCCGTTCTCGCCAACGATCGCATGAACCTCGTTGGGCATCACGTCGAGATCGACGTCGTCGAGAACGCGATTGCCAACGAACGACTTCCCGACCGCGGACGCGCGCAGCAGCGGCAGCGCGCGTCCCCGATCGTCAGCGACCTGCGACACGATGACCCGAACTTACTTCTTGCAGGGGTCCGGCGTCGGCTCGAAGTCGCCCCAACCCCGGCCAATCCATTCGTCGGCGTTGGCGGCGGTGACGGTTGGGCTGTCGGGGAGAACGAGCTCCTTGCCCGGGAACTGGTAAGTCTTCTCTCCGGGGATCTCCTTGCCCATGAGCTTGTAGATGGCGGCTCTCAGGCCGATGTCGGCGATGTAGGGCGTGTAGTTGCCATCCGCCTGGAAAGTTCCGGCCTTGACCGCCTTGAATCCGGCGTTGGAGCCATCGAACGTGTACTGCTTGATTCCGTCCTTACAACGGTTAGCCCGCGCGATAGCAAGCTGCGCGCCCCAAGAGGATTCCTCCGCGTGAGCAAAGACGGCGTCGATCTTCGGGTAGGCTGTCAGGAAATCTTCCATTAGCGGAACGGAAGGGTCCCGGATCCACTGGCCGTCGCCTGTCGCCAGGACCTTGATGTCCGGATATTTGGCAAGAACGTTCTTCATTCCCTGGTCACGATCGATCGCGGGGGAAGAGCCTTTGAGCCCAGTGATGACGACGATGTTGCCCTTGCCTCCAAGGTCCTTCGCCATCTTGTCGGCCACGCCCTCGGCCATCGTGACGTTGCTCTGACCGATGAACAGCGTCTTGTCCGTCGGCACGTCACGGTCCATGACGATCAGCGGCATTCCCGCCGAGAGGACGGCGCGCGCCGCGGGTACCAACGCCGCGGCTTCCACAGGGCTCAGCAGCACTGCGTCGACCCCACGCGCGAGAAGATCCCGCACGTCGTTATTCTGCTTAGCGACGTCGACGTTGCCGTCGACGACCACGAGCTTGACATTGGGATGCCGACAAGCCTCCGCCTGCAGCGCGGCCAGCATGGCGACGCGCCAGGGATGATTGAAGCCGGTCTGCGAGAACCCGATTGTGAGGTCGCCGGATTTGCCTGGAATGGCAACCGGTCCCTCCGGCAGAGGCAGCACGGAGGTGAAGGGCAGGGCCTTGTAGAAGCTCAGGAGCTCACTGCAGGTTTTTTGCGTGACGGGGAGCTTGTCCTCGGCCCATGCCGACGACAGCGCCATGGCCGTACATGCTGCTCCAAGTATGAGGCGGTTCAACATCACCATTCCCTTTCATGTAACTGGCGGCGCCGACCGGGCTCCGCTCAGATCTGTCTTGACTTACGGCGCGTCCGCGCAGATCGACGGACGCCGTTGTATCCAGGGCCTTGCCTCTTCCATTTGAGCGGCCAGCCTCAAAATTGTGGCCTCATCGCCGTAGCGCCCAATCAGTTGCACGCCTATCGGCACGTTTTCCTGTGTCCACGCGGCGGGGACAGACATCGCGGGGAGGCCTGACAGGTTGAACGGGAATAGGAACGCGGCGTCCGTCCATTTGCCGATATATGCGTCGAAGTCCGGCTCGTTCATGTCCCAGTAGCCGACGGGGCGAGGCGGCTGCGTCAGCGTCGGAGTGAGGAACACGTCGTAGGGCGCGAGCTCCATCTGGATTTCTTGATTGGCTTTTCGGATGGCCGCGACGCTCGCCGCGTAATCACGACCTGAAAGCGAGCGGCCACGTTCGAGCCAGGCCCAGTTGAAGGCGACCAGTTCTGATTGCTGAACCGGCCGTCCGATAACCTTGGCCATCGCTTCGAATTCGAGCACGGTCTGCACCGAATTCATCTGATTGTAGTCGCGCCAAGCGTTCTGAATATCGGTGTGAAAGATGTGCTCCTCGACGGCGTGTCCCATGTCTCGGAAAGTCGATGCGGTGGTTTCCACCGCTTCACGGACCTCCGGCGCGACGGCTGGACCCCAGGGGGAAACAATAGCGTAACCGATCCTCATCCCCCTCGGCCGCGAGTCTAGGCACTTCAGCCAGGAGATCTCCGGGCGGGGAGGCGTATATGGATCGCCCGGCAAGTTCCCCGCGGTCACGTCCAGGAAGGCGGCGCTATCCCGGACAGTGCGGGTGACGGCGAAGGTCGAGACGCTCCCGAACCAAACGTCGACGTCGTTTGGACCATACGTGATCCGTCCGCGTGACGGTTTCAGGCCGACTACTGCGCAACACGAAGCCGGCGCGCGGATCGAACCGCCGCCGTCGCTGGCCTCCGCCATGGGGACGATGCGTGAGGCGACTGCCGCCGCTGCGCCGCCGCTTGACCCGCCGGCGGTGACGCTGGCGTTCCAAGGGTTGACCGTCGGTCCGTACATTCGCGGCTCTGTCGCGATGCACCAGCCCTGTTCCGGCACGTTCGTGCGACCGAGGATGTTGAGCCCAGACGCCTTGATCCGCCGGACCATCTCAGAATCGGAGGGGCTGACGTAGTCCTTCCAGTAGGGCAGACTGTTCGTGACCGGTAAACCTTCGCAAGCCGATCCGATGTTCTTTAGAAGATAGGGAACGCCGGCGAATGTCGCGTCGTCCGCAAGCGCGCCCGTTCGGGCTCTCGCGCGATCAAAATCCCTTACGACGACCGCGTTCAACTTCGGGTCTAGCTGCTCGATTAGGCCGATCGCGACTTCGACCAACTCCGACGACGTCACCTCTTTCCGCCTCACCAGCTCCGCAAGGCCGACCGCGTCGCTCTCGGCGTAGAGGTTGACGAGATCTTTGGTCGCCGTCATCGCCGCGCCCTTCGGCCGGCAAGTGAGCAGGCAAGCGCATCGTCGAACGGGCTGCGCTTCAGGCCCAGGATGAAAACGTTCGCAGGCTCGACAGCGTCGGCTGGGAGCGTCAATCCGAGCACGACAGCGGCGTCGGTCAGGAACCGCTCGACCTCAGGGCGGACGCGCATCATGGGCTCACTCCCATCGCGGAGGCGCCTGTGCCCGGCCCTCTAATCTAATCGTTTCACAAGTCCTTCACCCTGGCAAGCGCTCATGGCGATCAGGGGACAATTTCTTGCAACAACAACATTTTAAGCTCACTGGCGACAAATCGGGCGATTCTTACGGAAACGACACCTCGACGAGCTGACCGAACGACCGTACAATCCGTGCATGGGATGGAACGACGCTTCTCTGACAACCGGCCCTACGCCTCTCTGGCGACAGATCGCCGACCGATTGCGCGCGGCGATCGAGGGCGGGGAATTTCGGCCAGGCGACGCCCTTCCCTCCGAAAGCGAGATCAACGCCGCCTTCAGCGTCAGCCGGGCCACCGCGCGGGCGTCCCTCGACCGACTGCGCCAGGAGGGCCTGATCAGCCGGCACTCGGGCCGCGGCTCATTTGTCCTGGCCCCGCGGATCGAGCAGCCGGTAAACGAACTCGCCAGCTTCTCCGAGGACATGCGCCGGCGCGGTTTGCGGGCGTCCTACGCGACGTTCGCAGCGGCCGAAGGACAGGCCACGGCGGAGGTGGCCGAGGCGCTTGGCCTGGACGAGGGAGACCTGGCGTTCCGGATCGACCGGCTGTGCCTCGCCGACGACGTGCCGATCGGAATGTCGCAGTCCTGGCTCGCGCCCTGGGTCGTGGCGGGCGGGCGGGCGCCCGCGCCTGAAGATCTCGACGCCGGCTCTCTCTACGCCTGGCTCGACGAGGTGTGCGGAGTCCGGATCGCCGGCGCGAAGGAATTCATCGAGGCGGCGATCGCTGACACGACGATGGGCCGCAGGCTTGAGGTCGCCCCGGGCTCTCCGCTGCTCGTGGCGCGCCGTCGCTCCCACGCCGACGACGGACGGCCCGTTGAATACGCGGTCATGCACTATCGGGCCGACCGCTACCGCTTCATCATCGATCTCGCACGAAGGCTGGACAGTGCGCAACGGGAGCGGATGCAATGACGATCGAGCAGACGTCGAGCGCGGGCGGCGCGGTGGCCAAACCTCAGGTGCTCCCGCCCAAAGCGAACGCGCTGGAGGCCCTGTTTCCGGTGCCAAAGCCAATCATGGGTGTCATTCATCTGCCGCCGCTGCCCGGGGCCCCCCGCTATGACGGGACACCCGTGAAAGATATCTACGCCGCGGCGATCACCGACGCACGCACGCTCTCCGAAGGCGGCGTCGACGGGATCATTGTCGAAAACGCCAGCGACATGCCCTTCTCCCGGCCCGAGCACATCGGGCCTTCGACGGTCGCGGCCCTTGCCGCGGCCTGTCTGGCGGTCCGCGGCGCCGTCGCCAACCCCATCGGCATCACCTGCGTGGCGAACGGGGTCATTCAGGCTCTCGGCATCGCCAAGGCGGTCGGCGCAGGATGGGTGCGGGCCAACCAGTGGGTCAACGCCTATGTGGCGAACGAAGGCTTCCTGAACGGCCCGGCGCCGGAGGCGATGCGGTACCGGTCGAGCATCTTCGCCCACGACGTGGCGATTTTCGCCGACGTTCACGTCAAGTTCGGCGCGCACGCCATCACCGCCGACCGCAGCATTGCCGAGCAGGCGACCGACGCCGAATGGTTCGACGCCGACGTCCTCATCGCAAGCGGGACCCGCACCGGTTCGCCGACCCAGCCGCACGAGGTGGCCGAGGTGCGCGCCGGCACCAACCTGCCCGTCATCGTCGGGTCGGGGCTGTCGGCCGAGCAGGTGCCGACGCTCCTGCCGGCGGTCGACGGCGCGATCGTCGGCCAGTGGCTCAAGCGTGATGGTCGCTGGTGGAATCCGGTCGACCCGCGCCGGGTGGAGCAGTTGATGAAGGCCGTCGAAACAGTGCGGGGCGCCCGATGACGCTCCTTTCGGACGCCACCGACGTCTTCGCCGCGGCCAAGAACTCGGATAGCTGTCTTGTCGTTTTCCTCGCCAGGCGACAGCCGCTGCCGGCGGGGGCTTTCTGCGCCCGCGAGAGGAGCCAAATTGATGAGCTTCTGCGGACCCTGCAGGCGGAGGGCTGGCTCCTATCCGTTCGGGCCATGTTCGACCCCTCCGAGTCGGCGGAGCCGAGCGCCTACGATTCGGGGTTCGCGCACGCGGTGGACATGGTCGGGGCTTTCGAGGCGCCGTCGCTGTCGGCGGCCTTGAGGGGGACCGTCCGGCTCGAGCAGGCTGGCTGGTCTCGGCGGTTCGCGACCGAATGGCTCCTTGGGCCTAGGGAGTTCGCCGCGGTCGAGACGCACGGAGAGACCAAGGCGAGACCCTGGGGCTTTCTTGCGCTCTGGGAATGGAACGATGCCTGGTCGGCCGCGACAGCTCAGGATCGCCGCGAATACGACGCGGAATGCGACGTCGCGTTCAAGGGCGATCTTGCCCTCGGCGTCAATATCGCCGGCCGTCACCGGCTCGACTGGGCGAGCGGCTGGCATCACGCGGGATTGTGGGAGGCGCCGTCGCTCGCGGCGATTGATCTGGCGATGCAGGGGCATGAGGCGGCGGCCGATTTCAAGTTCACCACGTCCCGCCACTTTGTTGGTCGGCTCCGGCCGATAGCCGAGATGATGGAAGGATACATTGACCGGGCATGAGCACAATCTGGATCCACTACGCGCGGCCGCGGCCGCATTGGTACGGTCTCGAGGAGGCCGAACAAGCCGCGCGACAGGTTGAATGGAGAGCGGTGGCCGAACATTCGATAGCTGCGGGCGCGCTCTGCCTCGGTCGCTATCACATCCGCGGCCAGCAGGACTTCGAGACCGTAGAGATCTGGCGCTTTCTGGATGCCGAAGCCGCTTTTGCCCATTGGTCTGCTCTCACCCAATTGGGTTACGGTGAGTTCAACAGCTTCGCCAACAACATCGGTCTTTCCATGGAAGGATCGCCCTAATGGACCCGCCCCTGCTCGAGGCTCGCGGCATTAGTCGCCGATTCGGGCATGTCCGAGCGCTCGACCAAGCAGATTTTGCTGTCTATCCGGGCGAGATCGTTGCTCTCATAGGCGACAACGGGGCGGGCAAATCGACCCTGGTCAAGATTCTGTCTGGGGCCGACCGTCCGGATGAGGGAGAGATCCTTCTCGCCGGGACGCCGGTTAGATTTGACTCGCCGAACATGGCGCAAGCCCACGGCATTGCGACGGTTTATCAGGATCTTGCACTCGCGGCGGAGCTCACTCCTTTCGAAAATCTGTTTCTGGGGCGGGAGGTCGTCTTGCCCGGGCTGCTCGGCCGGATGGGCTTCGTTGACCGATCCGCGATGCGTCGCAGGGCGGTCGAGCAATTCTCGAAACTTGGCGTGCGACTCCGCTCCGCCACTTCGCCCGTTGCCTCGCTTTCCGGCGGCCAGCGCCAGTCGGTCGCGATCGCCCGGGCGACCATGTGGGCCGACCGCGTCATTTTCATGGATGAGCCAACGGCCGCGCTTGGGGTCGTTCAGACGAAGCGGGTGATCGGGCTCATTCGTCAAGTGCGCGATCAGGGGATCGCCGTGGTTCTGATCAGTCACAACATGCCGCAGGTTTTGGAGGTGGCGGATCGTATCGAGGTGCTGCGCCTCGGCAGGCGAGTCGCCCGGTTCACGGCGGCCGAGGCCAACGTAGAGCGGCTGGTGGCCGCCATGACGAGCGGAGCCGTCGGCTTGGTCGAGGCGGCCCGGCCATGACGACGACGTCGCTCGAAGAGCCTGAAGAGCAGCCACTCTCCGTCTACGAGCGCTGGAGCCGCGTCCTGGGCGGCGGATGGATCTTTCTCCTTCTGATAGGGCTCTGCGTGATTTTTGGAGCGTTGCGCCCCGAGCAGTTCGGCTCGAGCTTCAATCTTTCGATGCTCACCGTTAACGCAGCGATTCTGCTCGTACTGTCGGTCGGCCAGACCTTCGTAATCATCGCCGCCGGTATCGATCTGTCGGTCGGAACGGTTCTCGTCTTCGCCTCCATAACATCAGCTGCAGTAATGCTGCTCCTGTCGGGAGCCTCCAGCGGAACCTACGGCGCGACCAACGGCGGCTGGGGCGTGGTCGCCGTCGGACTGATCGTGGCCGTGGCAAGCGGTGCGTTCTGGGGAGTCGTCAATGGCGTGCTGGTCGCCGTCGCTCGAATCCCGGCGCTTATCGTTACCCTCGGCACGTTCGGCATGGCGCTCGGCTTCGCCCAGATCCTCACAAACGGAACCGACATTCGGGCCGTCCCAGAAGTGCTGGTTGATCAGGTGGGCTCTGGAACGATTGCCGGAATTCCCGTTCTTGTCGTGATTGCGGTTGCGGTCGCGGGCGCCGGCGCGGTCGTCCTCCATCTCACCCGCTTCGGCATCCATGTCTTCGCTGTCGGCTCGGACATGGAGGCCGCGCGTCGCGCTGGCATCAACGTCGGCAGGACGCTGATCGCGATCTACACGCTGTCAGGGACCCTCGCCGGCCTTGCTGCGATGATGTCGACGGCGCGTTTCGCCACGACGACCATCGGCGGTCACGCCATGGACAATCTCTCGACGATCTCCGCAGTCGTTCTTGGAGGCACGAGCCTATTCGGCGGCGTCGGCAGCATCGCCGGAACGGTCGTAGGTGTGTTCATCCCGATCGTTCTTCTAAATGGCTTCGTCATCCTCGGCATCCCGCCCTTTTGGCAGACCGTGGCGACGGGGGCGGTTCTCATCCTCGCCGTTTGGATAGACCAACTCAAGCGGCGGGGTCGGGAACGTAGTTGATCGAGAAAAGCAAAGGAGACAAACGATGAAGCACGCCTTGTTGGCCACCGCGATGGTGGCAAGTTTCGTTGCGTCCTCGGCCGCCGAGGCGGCCGACCCTGCGGTCGCCCTCATTCTTGGAGTCAAAGGAAGTCCATTCTACCAGGCGCTGGCCTGCGGTGCGAAGGCGAAAGCCAAGGAACTCGGGCTAGCGCTGACGGTCTCCGCCCCGGACCAGTTCGCAGCGGACCTTCAAATTCCGGTCGTGAATGCCGTCGCGGCGGTGAAGCCGGCGGTGGCTGTCATCGTTCCGACCGATGCGAAGGCGCTGATTGAGCCGATGAAGCAGATGGCCAACCGCGGCACAAAGATCATCACGGTCGATCAGACCGTCGAAGACAATTCCTTCGTGCAGACCGAAATCGTGACCGACAATGCGGCCGGTGGTCGCCTTGCGGCGGACGCCATCAACGAGATGCTTGGGGGCAAGGGGGAAGTGCTCGTCATCACGCAGCCCCCAGGCTCAGCTGCGCAGGACGCCCGCACGACGGGCTTCGAACAAGAACTGAAGAAATATCCGGGCATTGCATACCTCGGCGCGCAGTATCAGAGCGACGATCCGCAGAAGGCGGCTGAGATCGTCACCTCGACGCTGTCGGCGCACCCAAAGCTCGCCGCGATATTCGCGACCAACGACCAAGGCGCGATCGGAGCTCTGACGGGTCTGCGACAGGCCGGCGCGCTCGGCAAGGTCAAGGTCGTCGCCTACGACGCGGCGACCGCCGAGGTGAACGCGCTCAAGAACGGCGGCCTCCAGGCCCTCATAGCGCAGAACCCCAAGCAGGAAGGTGAAGTGGCGATGGTCTCCGCCGCCAAAGTCATCAAGGGTGGCGAGCTGCCCAAGACGACCCTGACCGAAATCGTCACGGTCAAGAGCGGGGACGCGGCAACCGCAGAGAAATATGAGTATAAGGGCGATTGCGAGTAAAGGCCCCCGGGCTTCTCGTTCTTTTTCGCACAGATTCGTATAAGACCGGGCCTGCCGCATACCGTGGTGCGGTTGGGCTCGGACTTGCGCGATCATGAGAAGCTCCATGCCGCCAGCAACGATCAAGGATGTTGCGCGTCTGGCGCGCGTCTCGACCGCCACGGTGTCCTACGTCATCAACGGGACGAACGCCGTCAGCGCTCCGCTCAGGGCGCGCGTCATCGAGGCAGTGGCGCAGCTGGGGTACGCCCCCTCGCGGGTCGCGCGTAGTCTTCGCATGCAGTCGACCCGGCTAGTGGGCGTCGTGGTCGCCGACATCACAAATCCGTTCTTCGCCGAGCTCGTGCGGCGGATCGGGTCGGCCGCCCACGCGCTCGGTTACAGCATGCTCCTCTGCGAGGCCGATCACGATCCCGCGAAGGAGCTTGCGGCGCTGCAACTTCTGGCCGCGCACCGTGTCGAGGGGGTTATTCTTGCGCCAACCGGGCGGCCGAGCATGTATTTCGAACCCCCGATCTCCAAGTTTCCGAGGCCGATCGTCACGGTCGACCGCATCATCCCCGACGCGCCCTTCGACACGGTCTCGATCGACAACGGCCAGGCCGCTTTCGAGGTCACGCGGCACATCCTCTCTCTCGGCCACGTCGACATCTGCGCGCTCGCGGGATGGCGCCATCTCGCCAACACCACCGATCGTCTCGCGGGTTTTCGCGAGGCCCTAAGGCAGGCCGGTCTCGACCCCGAGCGCGCCGAGATCGTTTACGCCGACTTCCGCCAGGACCGGGCCCGCGAATTGTGCCACGGCGTTCTCGCCAGCCCTCAGCGTCCGACCGCGTTCTTCGTGTCGAACAACGAGATGGTCGTCGGAGCGATGCAGGCGATCACCGAGCTCGGCCTTAGCTGCCCAGCTGACGTATCGTTGGCCGCCATCGACGACCTACCATGGGCCAACACGTTCGCACCTCGCCTGACGACGTCGCGGCAGCCGATTGAAGCCCTCGCGGAACACGCCGTCAGGATCCTCCACGAGCGGATCCGAGGTGAAAAGAGCGCTGTCGAAAATGTCCTTCTGAAGGCCCAGCTGATCATTCGCGACTCGTGCGCGCCCCCGTCTCAGCTTCGCACGCAGCGCCGTGCACGGAAAAGTTGGCGACAAGCAAATTAAACGATTAACTATTCGGCCATCTGTTGGTAGAGTTGATCCAGCGCAGCGCTGAACACGCGCGGAGGACTCCAAGGGAGGACGCCCGATGCCACGTCCGATTCGATTTTCGTTCTTATGCGAAGCGTGCATGACGTGCGGCGTCTACACAAAGAGCTTCGACTGCAGCAGGCTTTCGCCCAAAACCGTGCGCTAGCTGGCGGTGAGAAGCATGAAGACGATGACTCCTGACACACCCGTCAGGGAGGCGACAATCGGTTCAGAAGCGGAGTGTCAGTCATGCGCATCTACAAAGATGGATTCACTGGCTGTGCGGCTGCGGTCAGGCTCATCAGTCCCATCATCCTGAGCGGAGCGTTGGTTATCGCCGCAGGCCCTCTCGCTTGGGCCGCTGGCGCGATGGTTGGCGGCGAGTTCGCCACCAAGGGCATTGTTACGTCAACGGTCGGCCCGAACGGAGCCCAAGGCCAGCCGGCAAGCGTCCTGACGTTCACGCCCGAAGAAATCGCGAAATTGCAGGCCGGACACAATTCGGCGGCGTTGCTATTCCAGACAAGTTCCGACTGGGCCGACGCCGTAACTCGCGGAGCGGAGGACGAATTCAAGTCCCTCGGCATCGACATCGCGGGCCTTAGCAATTCCAATTTCAGCGCTTCGGACCAGGCGCACGCCGTGCAGACAATCCTCGCGAAAAAGCCCTCCGGCATTGTCACCTGGCCGATCAATCCGGACGAGCTACGACCCGCGCTGAAAAAGGCGGTCGACGCGGGCGTGAAGCTCGCACTTATTAGCAACATGCCGTCCGGCTTCGTACAGGGCAAGGACTACGTCGGATTGGTTGGCGACGATCTCTACGCAATGGGCGAGAAGACGGCCGACAATCTAGCGAAGGCGATGGGCGAGGAGGGCGAGCTCGGGTTCCTCTATTTCGACGCCAACGCCTATGTCGTCAATCAGCGGGACGCTGCCTTCCGAACCACTATCGAACAGCGATACCCAAAGATCAAAATCGTGAGCGCGGGCTTCTCCGACCCCGCGCGGGTCTTCCAGGTCGCGAGCGCGATGCTCCTACAGCATCCGAACCTGAAAGGCATTTACGCGCCTTGGGCGGACCCGGCCTCTGGCGTCCTTCAAGCTCTTCGCGCGGCGCATCGTGAGGACATCGCTGTGGGAACAATGGATCTTTCAAACACCGTTGCTGTGTCGCTCGTCCAAGGTGGAGCAATCAAGGCGCTGACGGTCGACGATCCCTATTCGATCGGCAAGTCGCTGGCGGCCGTTATCGGCTACGGGATCCTCGGCAAGGAGGCGCCCGCCTACATAGAAGTCCCGGCGATCCCGATCACCAAGGAGAACATTCTCCAGGCTTACGCGGACAGCTACCATGCGAAGGCGCCGCCAGAAGTCACCCAGGCCCTCGGCAAATAGGGTCCGATTGGCACGCGTTCGACGATGACGGAAAGTCCGGCTACCGCAGCCAAAAAGGCGGCGTCGTCGGAACGCGGAGCGCGAGTGAACACCGAGGGCCTGTCCGAAGGGTCGGGCTTCAAGTGGACGGACTTGACCGTCTATCTGGGCTTCGTCCTGGTCTTCGGCTTTTTCGCGCTCACCATTGGCGACAAGGGCTTTCTGAGCGCGCAGAACGCCACGTCCATCGTCTCGCAGGTCACGCCAATCGCTCTGATGGCGTTTGGCGCGGTGTTCGTCCTGACTGCTGGCGAGATCGATCTGTCAATCGGGTCGGTCGTCGCCATGTCCGCGCTCTTCACCGCGCTCGGGCTAAGACATTTCGGTCTCATTCCGGGCGTCGCCTTTGGACTCTTGACCGGCCTGGGAGCTGGCCTGCTGAACGGCCTCCTCATTGTCGGCCTGCGTGTTCCGTCCTTTCTCGTGACACTCGGCACCATGCAGCTGTTCTCAGGGATCGCGCAGATCTCGACCCAGCTTCAGGATGTTCCGATCACCAACGCGGCCTACAACGACCTTTTCGGTTCGGGTTCCATTGGGCCGATCTCAGACGCCGCGGTCTGGCTCGCCGGCGGATTCTTGGTAGCTCAGATCGCCTTCAAGAATCTCGCTTTCGGCTGGCGCGTCATGGCGACAGGAAGCAATCGAGCAAGCGCACGCGCACTAGGCATCAACACTGGTCGCGTGCGGGTCGCCGTGATGATTATCTCCTCCTGTACGGCGGCGCTCGCGGGAATGATCTATGCAGGCGAAGTCCAGGGCGCCGTTTACACGCTGGGTTCGAATGACCTTCTGACCGTGTTGGCAGGCGTCGTGATCGGCGGCACGAGTCTCTTCGGGGGTTCAGGCACCATGTTCGGCGCCCTCGTGGGGTCGATTCTTATGACCATGATTGTCAACGGTCTTGTCCTCATGGGCGCGACGGTGCAGCAGCAGATCGTCGTGCAGGGGATCATTATCGTGGTCGCTGTAGCGGTCAGCCAACGCCAGCCTGCCGAGTGATAGCTAATGACCCAGCGTCCCGAGGCTGAGCGTCCTGACCCTTTCCTTCGCGTGGTCGGACTGCGCAAAACCTTTGGCGGGCTGCATGCGCTGGAGGACATCGATATGTCCATCTGGGCTGGCGAAGTCGTGGGGCTCGTTGGCGATAACGGCGCCGGAAAGTCCACCCTTGTTCGCTGCGTTTCGGGATACTATACGCCCGACGCCGGTGAAGTCATCGTTGGCGGCCAACCTTTTCACCAAGGAGGTCCGCAACGGGCTGCAGAACTCGGCATCGAAATCGTGCATCAGGACCTGTCCCTCGTCATGCACGGCGACGTCGTCCAGAACCTTTACCTAAATCGGGAAATTCGCTCCTCCCGGACGCCTTTGCGCCAACTTGGCTGGCTCGACAAGAAGGCTATGAGGGCGGGAGCGCGCTCAATTCTCGAGCAGGTTGGCATGGGCGGCGCGGTGTCCGTCCGACAGCGCGTCAGCAACCTTTCCGGCGGGCAGCGTCAGTGCATCGCAATCGGAAGGGCAGTCGGCTGGAGACGACGGATCGTCTTCCTCGATGAGCCGACCGCCGCCCTCGGTGTCCGCCAGACGCGGCATGTTCTCGACCTCATTCGGCGTCTCCGCGCTCAGGGAATTGCCGTCGTGCTAATCAGTCACAACATGGAGCAGGTGCTCGAAGTCTGCGACCGAATTGTCGTCCTGCGCCTTGGTCGCAAGGTCGCGGACCTGCCGGTCGAGGGCCTTACCGGACGGAGCCTCGTCGGCTACATCACTGGCGCGGAGCGAGCAGAAACGTGAGCGCAACGGCCAAGGGGCGGAGCCCGCCGCTGTTCCTCTGCATAGGCGACATCGATGTGGATGTGATGATCCAGGTCGACCGCCTTCCGTCTCGGGACGGAAAAGTGAACGGCGCGCTGTTGCGACGTGCGGCGGGAGGGATGGCCGGCAACGTAGCGGTAGCTCTTTCGCGCCTTGGAGCGGCCGTGCGAATCCTTGGTCGCATTGGCGACGATAGCGATGGGGAATTTGCGCTTCGGGAGCTTGAGGCAGCCGGTGTCGATACGGGCTTTGTGACGCGTCTTGAGGGCGTGGCGACGTTCAGCTGCATAGCTCTGCTCACGCCTGACGGAGAGAAGTCCCTCGTCAAACTGATGACGGAAGCCTATTGCCCAAGCGCTGAGGATCTGAGCGATCGGGCTTTTCAGGGCGTAAGCCACGTCCATCTAACATCCGTCGGGAATTTTGAACTTTGCCGGCGCGCCTTGGAGGCGGCCCGCGGCGTCGGCGCCGGCGCGTCTCTCGACATCGAACGGGCTGATTGTCCCTTGGACGCAAGGGAGCTTTTCGAGTCCATTCGCGGCTTCGATCTCGTGTTCTGCAATGCAGAGTCGCGACGAGCCGTCGACACGATCATCGGCGACCGCCTGCGGGGTGCGGTTCGGAGTGTGATCACGACCCTCGGCGCATCCGGCGCAGAGGTGGAGACGGAAGGACTCCGAGTCTCTTCCCCAGGTTTCGCAGCTGACGTTGTCGATACGACCGGGGCGGGCGACTGTTTCGCTGCTGCATGCCTCTATGCGCGCATTGTTCAAGGACACGACTGGGCTGACGCCTTGCGATTCGCAAATCGTGCTGCGTCCCTTTCAACCACTGGGCTCGGAGCGCAATCGGCTTTGCCGACGGCCAGTCAAGTCCTTTCGATGCTCACCGACAATCAGGCGTAACAGACTGGCCGTCTGGATCGCCTGTTCGGCGGGTGAGAGCGCAGCCTCCGGCGTCAATTACGCCACGCCCGAGAAAAGCTGGAGAAGCGTCGCGACGGGATCCTGTTCCTGTCTCGTCAACTGATGTGTAACCCGTTCCACATTGCTCGGCGACCCGGGGGAGCTGCTTCCCGCCGTTGCGCTCTTCCAGAAGCCGACAGCGGCACCAGCGAGTTCCCTGGGCGATGCCGCGACACCTTAATGGTGAGCTTTCCCGACTGCGCTGAGCTGCCGAGCGCGCCGCTGTCGCGCAGCAGTGACGACAGCCTCGAGTCGTTTAGAGCGGCACCCGAGCTGAGAGAATCGGGAGGGGATTGAACGAAGCCGCTATCGCGGCCGAAGCGGAAGCGAGCGGATGATCGGCGGCATGGAGTGAATGTCCTCCTGCCTGAGAGGATGGGGTGTTCAGAAGCCCCCTCTCAGGCAGGAGTTTCAGATGGCCGAGATGAGCCCTCTGCGTCGCCGGATGGTCGAGGACATGACGATCCGCAATCTGTCGCCGGCGACCCAGCAATCGTACATCCACGCGGTTTCGAAGTTCAGCCGACATTTCGGCCATTCGCCGGATCGGCTCGGATTGGAAGACGTCCGCGCCTACCAGGTGCATTTGATCTCGAAAGGGATCTCCTGGGCGTCGCTCAATCAGGTCGTGTGCGCGCTGCGTTTCTTCTATGGCGTGACGCTCGGCTACGATGCGATCCCGGAGCGGATCGCCTACGCCCGCGAGCCGCGCAAGCTGCCGGCCGTGCTGAGCGCAGGCGAAGTCGTGCGCTTTCTTGAAGCCGTCTCGAGCCTCAAGGCTCGGGTCGCGCTGACCACCGCCTATGCTGCGGGCTTGCGGGTGTCGGAGGTCGTCGGCCTGAAGGCGCCCAACATCGACAGCGACCGTATGGTCATCCGGGTCGAATGCGGCAAGGGCGGCAAGGAGCGCTACGTCATGCTGTCCGAGCAGTTGCTCGGCATCCTGCGCAGCTATTGGCGTCTCGCGCATCCTGAACGGTTTTTGTTCCCGGGCCGCGACAAGCAAAGGCCGATCGAGCCGACCGTGTTGCACGCCGCCTGCCGTTCGGCGCGCGTCGCGGCCGGCATCGACAAACGCGTGAGCGTGCACGTCCTGCGCCACAGCTTCGCGACCCATCTCCTGGAGAGCGGCGTCGACATTCGGATTATCCAGGTCTTGCTCGGACACGAGAATCTGTCGACG
>Ga0074046_10000385_pt1 | contig 40200 bp, 30 predicted proteins | sample BogForMeECP23OM3_FD_94441 | JGI IMG/M metagenome (GOLD analysis project Ga0074046, IMG submission 94441) | Bog forest soil microbial communities from Calvert Island, British Columbia, Canada - Bog Forest MetaG ECP23OM3 | ecosystem: Environmental > Terrestrial > Soil > Wetlands ... | reverse complement strand
AGTTGGTTGCGGGGGGTGGATTTGAACCACCGACCTTTGGGTTATGAGTACCACAGTTAACGGAATCTAATGGACTTACGCGGCGCAAAGAGTAACGTAATGTCCTTGTTTGGAACCTATCGGAATCGTAATTGCCCTCTCGTTGCCCTTTTTGGGCGCATGGCCATTTGAGTCGTTTGGAGTTTACGAAGATCACTGGCGAACTGAAAAGGTCGCGGAGGTTCGTTGAGATCATCGCACGTGCTTAGAACCGGTTTTCCAACTGGCGGTATACCCTGCGCTCGCGGCCTTTGCCCGCGCCTGCTCATCTGCGAAATCGAACCCATTTTCGTTTCGATTTGAACCCGCGTCGTCGCCGTGAAAGCGGGATGGCTAAACGTAACTCTGAAAAACCACAGGAGCACGGACGCACTGGATGGCGTCGTAGGAGCAGCAAGGAACGGCTTATTGTGTCCCCGATGTGTCCCCGCTGATTGTGAGATTTTCGGTCAGTACGAGAACTGTCACAGCTCGGCCGGTTCCACTTCGCCAACTGATTAAGAGTTCTGATTCTCGGCGCGGCTGAGGTGTTGAAAAACGCAGCCATGACAATAACTTAAGACGAACAGTGCCCGCATGGACGGATTCCGAGAAATGTTGGAAAAGTTGGCGAAATCGAACGGTGTCGATGCACGAAAGACACAAAAAGGACACAACGAACGCGACACTCACGATCGGCTCAAGATGGGAGCGACTGTAGGCCGTTTGGTTGCGGGGCCGGATTCAAGACGCTGACCTTTGGGTCATGAGCGCAACTCGATAACCGACGCTACTGAATTCCAAAGACTTGATGGCGCCGGGAACGACAGAAAGTCATTGAAAAGACCCCAGAACATCCCTATTGGATTACATTTGAACCACGAGACTGGGAAATAGCACCATCGCGACTCACTTCCTAGCTATTTTGGCACTACCCGGGGATGTGACCTCGAGGTACTAGATGAACAGTATGCGTCGCTCCTTGAACGCGGCCCCACTTGACCGACATACAAGTTCATTCACGCCAACGGATTGACCGAGTCGCCGAGTGTTGTAGACAGGTGCACCAACATCATCGAGAATCTCCCCGGTTGTGAAGGGGAGACGAGTCGGGGCCGTTGCAAACCAGTACATAGTCCAACGAAATGCCTGGCTGTCTGAGAATCACCTCACTGGCTTTGGTTCGATGAATTCGCTTTGGTGTGTACAGGGTTCTCCTGCCAGAACCACTGCGGTTCGAGCGACCGTTGGCGCGGCCAGAGTTCGTCGAGTGTATCTGCGTCGTACAGCCTCCCGTTCTTCATGACCTGTCGAAGAGCGAGCGTGTTCTTAATGTCTTTCAGAGGATCTTTGTCGAGCACGAGAAGATCCGCGAACTTGCCCGGCTCAAGGCTCCCCAGTTCGGAATTGCGTCCAATCACTTCACTGGAGTCGAGAGTAGCAGCGCGCAGAATTTCGCGAGGTGTTATGCCGCCTGCTGCGAGCGCCTGGAGTTCCCAGTGGTAGGCAAGTCCATCGACCGCGCCGTGGCTTCCGACGCCGATGAGGCCGCCAGCCCGCATGATCTTCGCCGCGCCTTGCGCGAGGCGAGGATACAGATATTCCTCCGGTCGATACCACTCCAAGTGTTGGACCTTCTCATCGATGAAGTAATGGGGAGCGAATCGATTGAGCTTGGCGTCGTCGTGGAGCGAGGGAGAAGCCAAGAAGTAGTTCTGGCCCTGCGGTCCGCCGTTAGCGACCTGCAGCGTCAGCGTGTAGCTGTCTCGAGTGCGCGCGAAGAATTGAACCAGATCGTCAAACAGAGGAACAGCCGTTAGAGCGTGTTCATTCCCGGCAAACCCGTCCTGCACTTGCGTGAGATCCAGCTTCATGTCGAGCGCGCCTTCAGTCGTCGGCATGATGCCCAGATCGTGGGCTACCTGTGCGACCCATTCCCTCTGGCGCCGGTTCCCTGTTCGATATTCCTTAAGGTTCCATGTCCGATAGTGCTCGGGGTACCGGCTTAGCACGTCTTTTACTTCCTGTTCGGAGGTGAAGTTGTTGTATGAAAACACAGCTGGCCCTGTCGAATAGACGCGGGGACCGATCGTAAACCCGGCATCGACCAAATCCTGATAGGCCAGCATGTCGATGCTGAGAGGTGAGACGTCGAGACCAGTTGTAACGCCATACGCGAGAGTCGCCAGGAATCCCCAGTTGTCGAGATCTAGCAGACCACGGCGCACTTCGCCCCAATGCATGTGCACGTCGACAAATCCGGGCAAAACGAACTTGCCATGTAGGTCACGAATCTCGGCTCCGGCTGGCACGGCAACGGTTCCCTGCTTGCCGATTGCCGCGATCCGGTTGTCGACGATTACGATGTCAGCATTTTTGATGACCTCGTCGCCCTTCATTGTGATGGCGGTGGCGCCTCGCAGGACGATGGTGCCGTGCGGCACATCCCGAGGGACTTCAACGACGGCTTCAAACACCTCCGTTCCATCTTCTTTCTTAGGTCCTCCGGTATTCGGCGGCTGATTCCGAGGAATCCGATCGAGCGGCCGGCGATAGAACGTCGAGCCCAGCGCCCAAGTCACAGTTTTTCCATCATTGGCCCAGTCGAAGAAGTCGGCGCCTACAGTGGTCAACTTCGTGTGGGTGGGAGCTTGGTCCTCAAGCTCTACGGGGCGGTCTTTCTCTTGCGAAGATGGGACAGCAACTAAGTAGAGTTGCTGAACGATTTGAGCCAGTGCCCACTTGCCGTCCGGGCTGATCTTCAAATCGTCCACTGGCACACTTCCTTCCTGGAAGTAAAAGCCGGGGCCCTTGACCTGCATAATCTTGCGTCGATCCAACCCGTCCAAGGAAACCGAATAAAGACCATCCTGAAAATTGAGATAGACACGCCCGGGCTCATGCGTGAACTGTGGCGTTCCACCCAACATGCCTGATGCAAGTACGATCGGCGTTCCTCCCTGTGCGGGTATACGAATGGCATCAGCTCTCCGCCCGCCGTATTCGAGATAGCGATGCATTCTCTCGTAATTGCTGGACCGAAATGCGATGACCTCCTTTCCATCCGGCGTAAATACTGGACTGGTGTACCAGGCAGCATCGTTCGTGAGTTGGACGGGCTTGGCGTCGCCACCAGCCGCAGTGCGCCAGACATGGCCGCCTCGGGCCGTCCAGGTGACATAGACGATGGAGTTACCGTCAGGCGACCAGTAGGGTTGGAATTCTGGCTCGGTGCCGGTAGTAAGACGATGGGGAACACCACCGCTCAGGTTCATCACATAGATGTGGCCAAGTGCAGAGAACACGAGTCGCTGGCCGTCGGGTGATTGCGTGGGCCATTGGATCAATCGCGCCCGCACAGGTCCTGTTTCCTCTTTCAAAGACCGACGAAGGCTGGGCCCGACATCGAGCGAGACGTGTGCAGCGAAGGGAATGACCTGAGCAACCGCCGAAGCGATATCGACTTTCCGGATCTTGCCTCCATAGCTGATGACCAGCGATTTGCCGTCGGGTATGAATGCGTATCGTGGTAGCACGTCGCAGGAGGCCAAGCCCTCTTGGTTGTCGTGCTGGACCGGATAGGCTAGGGCACGATCAGATCCGGTTGTGAGGTCTCGGAGGCGGAGTTCTGTTTCTCCATCCAGCCTTGTGCCATACGCCAGCAAACGTCCGTCTGGGGAAAGAACAGGCCGCATCGCGCTGCCTTGATTTGTTACAACGGTCTCTTCTTCGCCTGTCAAGAGGTTGCGCCGGACAATGTGCCATAGGGGAAGCCAAACATCATCCGAAAAACCAGGACCGGTTTTCGCCTCATAATAAAGATATCGTCCATCCGGTGAGGCAACGGCACCAAGAGCGTTGCTGCGATAGTCTTTCGGCTGGTCTGGCGAGGACTTGGCGTGGGTAACCTGTTTCCCGGCATCGCCCGTGAGATCGTATTGCCAGATTTCGAAGGCGTTGAGGTCGGGTTTAAACCGCGAAACATAAAGGGATTTACCATCGGCTGCCCAAGCCGGCGATACAAACACGGTATTGTCATCGAGCCGCGAGATCTGTTTGGGAGACGAACCGTCAGCGTTCGCAATCCAGAGATTCTCATTCCCCGAGCGATCGCTGACGAAGGCGATCTTGGAGCCATCGGGAGAGTATGTTGGTTGCGAATCGAAGGGTAATCCACCAGCAATCAGTCGCGCCTTTCCTCCCCCCGCGTCGATCGCGTAAAGATCGCCCAGCAAATCAAACAGTATGGTCTTGCCGTCCGGTGAGACATCGAGAGACATCCACGTGCCCTCATCGACGTCGAACTCAATCCGGCGCGTGGGCTTGAGCGGCAACTGACTAGTACTGGAGCCCGCTACCTGAGGAACCGAGTCATAAATCTCGGCCTTCGGGCCGGAACTCTGGGCTAACAGGCCCGTCACCAAAGAGAACACGAAAATGGCGAGGCAGGAGAGACGGTCAGCTCTAAACATGGTTGCAGGGAGGTTCCGGATTTTGCTAGGACTGTGCGATTGAGTCATCGATACTCCGGTGGCCACGGGTCGTTCTTGTGTTTGGGGGAATACCGCTGCTCGAGTTCTGTCTGGCGCGTCCTGAGAGATACCTGCTTCCCTTGGACGAATACGACTTCCGCCGTGCTCACAGGTTCAAGCGGATCTCCACTCCAGATCACAAGGTCCGCATCTTTTCCCGCCTCCAGTGTGCCGTAGTGATTAGCGATTCCCCAGGTTTTGGCGGGATTCACAGTAAGGGCTTTCAGGGCCTGATCCCATGGCAAGCCGTTCGCTACGGCAATCCCCGCCCCTTCCCGAATTATGGATCCGGCATTGTGGCTCAGGTGCACGCCCGGCACAGAAAATGAAATGGTCACCCCTGCCCGTTGAAGGATCGCTACATTGTCGAGCCGCGCGCCAATTTGATCAAAAGTTGACGGCGTGCTGTCGAACGGATTCAGTACAACCGGTATCTTCCGGGCAGCGAGCGCGGCAGCAGCCCGCCACGCTTCGTCCGCGCCGCAGAGAATGATGTGCAGTTTGTAATCGTCGGCCAGTTTGATCGCTTGCCGGATATCGGATTCACGATGCGCTGTAATAGCCAACGGAGTCTTCCCGCGGACTACGGGAAGCAACGCGGCGATGTTCACGCGACTAAGAAGGGGATCATGCTCTCGCATATCGCCGCGTGCTTCCACTTTGGATGCCACAGTGCGCTGCGCTTCATCCAGTGCCATACGAAGGAGGATCCACTCTGCACTCCTCGATCCGCCGACCCGCGAAGAGACCATGCCACCTGTCGTCGCAAAGACTGCTGCCTGGGGACGGTCGAGAATGTCTGGTCCTTCGCTGAGCCGCAATATCGCTCCCAATCCTGCGAACGGGGGAACACCGGATGCACTCGGAAATGCGACCGCACGGGTCAGCCCGTCGGCACGAGCAACGGGAAGAAGAGTCGAGTTAGGATTCAACGCGTACTGAATATCGAAGGCAGCGCCAAGCGTGCCCGTGGTGACAGCATGGTCCGTCGTGTCCGCCGGTCCAGCTTCTACCAGGCCTAGTTCGGTGCCGGAATTCATTAACCCTGGCGTGACGATCTTTCCCTGCGCATCGATGACGTGAGCGCCTGCTGGCGGTGTTGCATCGGCAGCTACGGTGCCAATGCGGCCGTCTCGGATCAGAATCGTTGCGTTTGCTATGGGAGGAGATCCCGGAACGACGTAGGCCTTTGCGTGGACAATGGCGATGGTCTGAGCGTCTGCGATGGAAGCGGCGGCAAACGCAATCCCGACAATCCATTTCTTCATGGGCGCACTCCCGAAGCAGGCTGGCCCACTTCAAAATCCGATTGTGGACGTCTGTGAGGATCGTGGCGGTCGTAGACAAGCGCGCCATCGATGAACACCTGGTCCGCCTTGGTATACACGCTGAACGGATTGCCCGACCAGACGACCACATCCGCGTTCTTGCCCGCTTCAAGCGAGCCAATACGGTCGTCGAGCCCCAACGCCTTTGCCGGATTGAGCGTGACCCACTTGATGGCGAGCTCCTCGCCAATGTCGAGACCGGCCCGCCGGGCCGCGCCCATGGCGGTGGCCGCATCGACGGTGAGTCGTTCGGCGTCAACTGCGAAATCAGAATGAAGCATGACGCAAGCGCCTGCAGCCTCCAGGTAGCCGGCGTTGGCGCGGATCGCATCGTATGCTTCCATCTTGTATCCCCACCAATCGGGCCAGACGGCGGCGCACACTCCGTTTTCGGCGAGAAGATCAGCGATCTTGTAGGCTTCAACCGCATGATGGAACGCCGTGATCTTGAAGCCAAACTCCTTCGCCACATCGAGCATGATCGCCATTTCGTCAGCTCGGTAGCAGTGCATGTGGACGAGAATGTCGCCTCGCAACACTTCAGCCAGTGTTTCGAGTTTCAGGTCCCGCGCAGGAGGCTCGCCTTTGGGGTCTTTTTGTTGGTCGTATTCGTCCCACTTCCGTCGATATTGCTGCGCGGCGATCCAGGCTTCTCGATAACCGGCGACGTTCCCCATCAAACTTGCCGGAGATCTTCCCTTCTCTCCGTAAGAATATTTTGGGTTCTCTCCGCAGGCCATTTTGAGTGACGCTCGCGCTCCGGGGAACTCCATTCGTTGCACGGTCGTGGCCGGGACATTCTTGAGCACTACACCTCTGCCGCCAAAGAGGTTGGTCGAGCCGGGCAGCACCTGGAGCGTGGTCACACCTCCGGCCCGCACCCGGGAAAACTGCGGATCCTGAGCCGTGATCGAGTGCAGCGCCCACACCTGCGCGCTATTGGGATCAACTGCTTCATTCACATCGTTGACCTTGAGATCATCCGCGGTCAGCGGCATCGGGAAATCGCCAACGTGGGAATGAGGATCGACTATGCCAGGAGTGACCCATCGCGATTTGGCATCGATAATGACCGCGCCCTCGGGTGCCTTGAGGTTCGTGCCGACAGCAACGATCTTGCCATCGTGCAGGATCAGGCTTCCATGCTCGATGCGGTTGCCACGACCGTCCAGAATAGTGGCGTCGGTTATAACCGTGTCGGTTCGTGGCAAAGGCTTGTAGGTGCTGGGATAAGGATTGGCTGACGCCGGGTCCTTGGACGCAGTTTGGCCAAACAGGGACGCGGTGCCGGCCCCAAAAAGAGGTGCTAGGACTAGGATGCGGAGAATTCGCAGTCTCAAAATCAGCCTCCGCGGTACACGCCGCTGGAATGGATGAAAGGCTCCGCCTCATGCTGCGCGTGAAGCTGGTCTAAGTAAAGGGCCAAATTTCATCTCAATAATGGAACCAGCAGCATCATGCTTCAAGTTTCATTGGGTCGCGCCAAGTTGCCACAGCAAGAAGGCCAATTCGGCAGCGGTCTGCTCGACTTCGGCACCCGTCGAGAGCTTGCCCGAATGTCCCGACTTGTTGTCATACAGCAGCAGTACCGGACGTTGCGACGCGGTTGCGTTCTGCAGCATCGCGGTCATCTTCCGCGCGTGGCTGGGGTCCACGCGCGTGTCGCCATCTCCGGTAATGAGCAGAACCGCCGGATACTTCGTACCCTTCTGCACGTGATGATACGGCGAATACGAGTAAAGTATCTTGAACTGTTCAACATCGCTCACCGAACCATATTCCGGTACCCACCAGCGAGCAATCGAGAACCGCTCATAGCGCACCATGTCAATGAGCGGGTATCGCCCAATTGCGGCCGCGAACAAATCGGGTCGTTGCGTGATCACTGCCGTCACCAGCAGGCCACCATTGCTCAAACCCTGGATGGCAAGGTGATTGGGCTTGGTGTAGCCGTTCGCGCAAAGCCACTGTGCTGCGGCGATGAAATCGTCGAAAACATTCTGTTTGTTCGCTAAGGAGCCCGCTTTGTGCCAGGCTTCTCCGAATTCGTTGCCGCCACGGATGTTCGCCACTGCATACACGCCTCCCCGCTCCAGCCATGCTGCTTCTTCGGCGGAAAATGTCGGCAACTGGCCCCAGTTAAAGCCACCGTATCCGTAGAGCAGGACCCGAGCGTTTCCGTCTTTAGCCAATGACTTCTTGTGCGCGATGAACATCGGCACGCGCGTGCCGTCCTTCGACGAGTACCACACTTGCTCGGTCACCACATCTTCCAACCCAGGAGGAATTTTGGGACCGGAAATGGCGAAGTTCTTCGCGGAGTCCAGCGAATACGAGTAAAACGTTGTCGGCACCTGGAAGGAAGAGTACGAGAAGCAGACAATGGGCAAACTCCACTGCCCATCGATGACGGTGACCGAACCCGGGCCGGGCAGGGCGATGGGCCCCAGAGGTTTGCCGTCCACATCGAACAGACGCAATTCAGACTGGGCATTCCTGCTGTAGTTCAGCAGCAGTTTGCCGCCCACAGCGTGAAAACTTCCGAGCGTGCCGGGACCTTCCGGAATAACAGTGCGCCAATGGTCGACTTCTGGATGTTGCAGATCCGTGACCATGATGCGTCCCTGGGGTGCCTGCCAATTCGTTTGGATATACAGCCGGTTGCCTTCGGCCACTGCCAGGAAGGTGGCAGCGATCCCTTTGACGATCGGCTTGACGGGCGAGTTTGTCCGCAGATCCTTGAGGTAGACATCGCTGACGTCCGATGCACCCTGCAAGGCATGAATCAGCAGCGTGGCTCCGTCCTCCGAGAGGCTGGAGAGCAAGATCATCTGCGGCCCCATGTCGGACCCGAATAACAGCGGATCGCGCGCGGGCTGCGTGCCAAGTCGATGCTCGTAGAGCCTGGGGCCTGCGTCTTCGATCTTCACGTAGAACGCCCGCTGCCCGTCTGGCGACAATGGCATGGCCCACTCGATGTATCTTGCTTCCGGCAGGACATCGGGCAAATCGCGTCTGCGGTCCGCATCATAGAAATGGATACTGGTTTGGTCGCGTCCTCCGTGGCGGACAGAGTAGGCGATGAGTTTGCCGTCGCGCGATGCATCCAGCAATTCGATCGTGTCGGAGTGATCCGGGCTCCAGCCGCTGGGATCGATCAGCAGATCGTCTTTGCCGCTCTCCCCGTTGCGCACGTATAACGACGCAATTTCCTGTCCGGCAGCCTTTTTCAGAATGTAGTAGCGACCGTTTCGGAAGAGAACCCGCTCCGCTTGTTCAAGATTCACCAGGTCGAACACGTCCTTTCGCACATTGGCGATTTCCGGACGCCGGCCGAGAAGAGATGCGGTGTAGTTCTGCTGTGCTTCAATCCAGGCGCGGGTGCGCGTGCTCGACGAATCCTCCAGCCACTGATAGGGATCGGAAACGACAACGCCGTGAATCGTCTCCTGTTTCGGTTCGATTGCTGTCGGCGGCGGGGCAATGGAAGTGGTCTGCGCCGAACTGGCCAATGCTGTGAGACTGACAAGTATAGCCAGATAAACTACAGCCCGAAACGAATACTGGAAAAAGAGATGTTTCATGACATGGGCCTCGCGCGGGAAACAACTTGTAAGCTCCCGATAAAAGAAAAAGGGGAGCGTGCGGTTCATCGACCGCACGCTCCGCCGGGGCAGGGACATGGCTTAGAACTGGAGCTTGAGCGCCATTTGCAGCGAACGCGGTGCGCCCATCTGGTACAAGCTACTGAAGCCACCATCCGCTCCACCGGTCCCCAGGCTGTTCGAGAGAACCTGAGTGGAGAGTCCGAAGTTCGGACTGTTGATGTGATTGGTGCCGTCCGATTGCGAACCCGGATCGCCGAAGTTCGAATGGTTAAAGACATTGAATGCTTCGGCACGGAACAAGAGCGAAAACCGCTCCGTCAGCTTGAATTTGCGCCGAATTGCCAAGTCCTCTTGCCAAGCTCCAAACCCGCGCAATTTGTTACGAGGCAAGTCTCCTTGAGTAAAGGTATCGCCCGGCGCAACAAAAGCATCTGGGTTGAAGCGCTTGCCGCCGGGGTATTGCGATCCATAGAGGTAAAGCGGCTGGCCAGCAACAATGTCTGGACGTTGGTTCGCTGCATCACTATTCCACCACAGGCCGAACACTGGCACTATGCCGGTTGTGACGTTCACGGGATCAGCGGAGTTCACTCGGAACAGGCTGTCTAAAGCCCAACCACCGGTCAAAGCATCCGGGAGCCTTCCTCTTCCTTTTGTCCCCTGAACGTCGTAGGTAACCGCAGCCGAGAAGTTGTGCCGGATGTCGAAGTCGGAGTTTCCCCGATCCCAATTCGGGTTGTAAACGCTGGTATAAGGGTTGGGAAGGTTGACATTTGATCCATTATCGATCGCATGCGACCAGGTGTACGAGGCAATGAATTGAAGGCCATGCCAGGGACGCTGTTTGAATTGGGTCTGTAGCGCGTTGTAGTTGGACCAGGAGTCATTCATGACGACATCCAGGTAAGCGAATGCAGTGTTCCCGCCCATGGCCGGGGTCAGCATATTCCGGCGAAGAAGATCGTCGCCTTTGTTGCCTACATAGGTAATCATTAAGGAGCGGGAAGCACCGAGTGCTTGCTCGGTCGTCACGTTCCATTGATACACGCGCGGATCTTTCAAGTGCGGGTCGAAGGCAAACATGAAGGCGTAAGAAGGAACCGCACTAAACGGTATCCGTCCACCATCTGCAGGACTGATGGGAAAGGTGTAGGTTCCGCCTCCTCCTGTCCCATAGAGATACTTCGAACGCCCGTACGGGAATCCCTGTGTGCCCTGCGCTCCCTGCTGGTTGCCGAGGCCGTAGAATATCCCCCACCCGCCGCGCAGCACCAGTTCCTTGCCCGCAGTATTGTTAATCGTGTAAGCGAAGCCCAGCCGCGGAGCAATGTTGTGTTTGTTCGCTTGCCACAGCGGCGTTCCTGCAGGAGCCAAAGAGACGTTCGCGGGATCGTTCAGATTGGTAGCTGTATAAAAGGGATGGCCGCTATTCTCGCCGGGGGGTGGATCGTAATCCCAACGCAACCCGTAGGTCAGCGTCAAGCGTGGCAGAATGCGCCAGGAATCCTGGGCGTAGAGTGACGCGTTGGTGAACACCGGGCGCAGAAACGAAGTGTCGTTGGAGTCGATTCCCGCATAGTAAAAATTGCCGCTGGCAAACTCCGTGTAGCTGTCACTTAGGTAGCCGATATCCCAAGCTCGATAGCCGTTGGTCGGCGTCAAGCGGCGATAATCCACGCCGAACTTCATCTGATGCGATCTCTTCATCCAGCTCAGCGAGTTGACTAGGTTAAATTGATGTTGGTGATTAGTTGCATCGTTACCGACGTAGTAGCTGGAGCTGCCATCCAACATGTACAGGCTGAAAACCGAAGTCGCAATTGAATAGTTAGGATTCGTCGAAAAGAGATAGTCGTTCGACGGCGCAACCGCGCCTCCGAAGTTCGTTGGCGCCACGGTCGTTGCGCCCTTGGCCTGACTGAGATTCACGCGGAAGTCGTTAACGAGGTTACTGGAAACTGTATAGATTGCGCCTGCCGTGATCGTACTCACATTCGAATCCGTCGTGCTCAGGGTAGATCTTGAATAGTAGTCAAAAGCCCCATGTTGCTGGCCGTTCGACGGACCATAATTGCCGCGGACGAACAGGCTGAGTTTGGAATTCACCGTGTAGTCCAGCTTCAGACTGGTGGCATTGAGCGTAGAGGGATTGGAGAATGTTACGACAGCAGGCGCGTAGTCGTACCCTTCGTAAGTAGCCCCTGTGGGGAGCGGGTAGGCATTCAGCAAAGGCGCGACTGCGGGAATGGCGGCCGCACGCACTTCAACCCCGGGGACGAGCTCGGTACGGGTAAAGGGAACTCTAAGGCGCAGCCCCTCATAGGAGAAGAAGAAGAAAAGCTTATTGCGTATGATGGGGCCACCCAGAGTTCCGCCAAAGTCATTCTGCTTTTCTGCCGGCTTCGGCAGGTGTCCCGCTCTCGCAAAATAGTCTCGCGAGTCGAGTACCTCGTTCCGTAAATACTCAAACAGAACACCATGCAAGCCGTTGGTCCCAGACCGCGTCGCAATCGAGAGCTGCGCGCCCGGTGTCCGCCCGAATTCTGGCGAGAACGTCGATGTCTGGATCTTGTACTCCTGCAGCGCATCGACAGACACCATGTTGTTATAGCCGCCGTTGTTGCTGGTGGCTTGTGCCGCACCAGCACCCGCCGCAGCCAGGTAAATGTTGTTGCCCTGGGTAATGCCGACATTGGCGCTCACGCCATCGATGGAGAAGTAGTTGGCATCGGTGCGTTGGCCGTTCACGCTGAATTGGCCGATTCCGCTGTAGTAGGTGTGGGCCGTCACGTTGCCCGGCGTGAGATCGATCAGTGCCTGAAAGCTGCGCCCGTTCAACGGCATGTTCTCGATGAATGACCGCTCCACCTCGGTGGCAGTCGCGGCCGAGGTTTCGACGCCGGCGGCCGTCGCGCTCACATTCACTGTTTCAGTGCTGGACCCCATGGTGAGCGTTATTGTCTTTGCCAGCCGGTCCTGCACGTGTACTTCTACTTCGAGAACGCTCTGTTTGAAGCCCGTAGCCTTCACTTCGATTCTGTAAAGGTCGGGACGGAGGCTGGGAAAATAGAAGAAGCCAGTCTCGCTGGTTTTGACAGTTATGGCAACACCAGTCGCGACGTTCGTCGCGGTAACGTCCGCACCCACCACGACGGCCCCCTGGGGATCCACGATTTCCCCGGAGACGCTTCCATTCTCACTCTGCGCAAACAGCGCTGGAGACACGCACAGACCGACCGACACAGCTAGTAGCAGTAGTAGACCGAATCGTTTCACTTCTCCTCCTGTGTAAGAACAACGTTGTACCACGGCATCAGATTCCGCGCATTTCACTTGGAGAATTGTCGTCCGGCAACAGGGCCGGCAAGCATCGAGCCGTGTGTTGCCCTCGATGCTGGTCACGATCGGCAATCCGCGAGTGGACCGTGAACTAGAGTATGCGTGCTGACGCTCCAAGAGCGATTGAGGCATGCGCGGCTTTCGATTCGACGAAATCGTACACCCGCATTGGTATTGGTAAAGAGCCAGAATTTAACCTTTTTATAGATCCAGATGATCTGCCCCGTTAGGACCCGGGGGACCCCCGCAACGAGCGCAGCAACGGCGTGGCAACTTCTCAGGAGTTTAGCTTGATCGGCAGATGTGGCGCGCGAGTCGGTCTTTGGCGCCTTGGACAGTTCATGTTTGCGCGAACTTCTGGATCACGCAACGATTCGGAATATGATGATACGATGGGTCCAAGGAGCCCTTCGATGCGAGGCTTGGGCAGCATTTGGCTGGACAGAGATAGCCGGTTGACTTTGCAGGATCAGATTGTTCGCCAAGTAAAAGAATATGTGCAACAGGGAAAACTCCAGCCTGGCGAGGCGATACCATCGACGCGCGAGTTGGCTGATGAGTTGAAGGTTTCCCGCAACACCGTGGTCTACGCCTACGATCGCCTCGAAGGCGAAGGCTATTTGGAGGCACGGTCTCGATCCGGCGTGTTGGTGAGTCCTTCCATATTCTTGTCGCCGCACTCGACATGGCCCGTTGAGGCAAAACAAACCAGGCCCAAGCCGATGAGCGCGCCCGTACTGCCAAGGACGCTAGGCTCGCCTCACCCCTTTCGTCCATGTCAGCCCGATGTCAATCTCTTCCCGCTGTCCATCTGGAACCGTTTCCGTGGACGCGTCTTGAGAAACCAGGGACGGGGTCTGTTGCACTATCAGGCGAGCTGCATCAGCGGTGTTCCCGCGCTGCGAGAGAATTTGGCTTCTTATCTGCGCGACAGCCGTGGAGTTCGATGCGACTGGCGTCAGGTGGTGATCACTTCTGGATCACAACAGGGTTTGTTCATCCTTGCGAACCTGTTGTTGAAGCCTGGGGATCGCGTGTATGTCGAAGATCCGGGATATGTCGAAGCGCGCCTTGCGTGGGAAAGCGCGGGAGCAAAGATCGAGGCTGGCGCCGTCGATGAACAAGGACTGCCGCTTCCGGGTGATGGGCCCAGCCGCTTCTCGCTGGTCTACACTACGCCCTCGCGGCAGTTCCCGACCGGGGTATCCATGTCACTGCCGCGCAGGTTGGCATGGATCGACTATGCTGCGCATGAGCGCACCTGGATCATCGAGGACGATTACGACTCCGAATTGCGCTACAGCGCGCCGCCGCTCCCGAGTCTGCAGAGCCTTGACCGGAACAATCGTGTCATCTATGTCGGAACTTTCAGCAAACTGCTGTTTCCGTCATTGCGCCTTGGTTACGTCGTGGTTCCGGAAAGCCTGCTCGACCGATTCGAGCAGTGGAAACATCTCATCGATGATCATCTTCCCCTCATCGATCAGGCGACATTAGCAACGTTCCTCGAGAGCGGAGCGTTCTTTTCTCATATCCGCCGCTGTAGAAAAGCCTATTCAGAACGTCATGCCCTTTTCCTCGACCTGTTTCAGAAATCGGGTTTCCCTCTTGATTTCCGCTACACCGATGGAGGAATGAATTTGGCGGGGTTTCTCCCTCGCGCAACCAATGATGCAAAGTGGTCGGCAAAGTTGCGTGCTGCGGATTTTGATGTGCCACCGATGACGCACTATTCGATCAAGAATGGCGCACCGGGCCTCATCTTCGGCTTCACGGCGTTCAACCCCAATGTCATTCGCAATTCATTCGAACGTATGAGCAAAGTACTTCGCGACTGCGCCCAACGATGAATCTCGCCCTGCGGATACTCGTCAGCAGGGCACGCGGGCATGGCAGGGCTGGCACGCCCTCTGTCGAGAAAATGGGGTTAGATGTCCGGGCGCTTGTGATTGTAGAGACGGACCAACTCGGAGAGCGCGCGATGCGAAGCGTCGGTAGCGCCGGCAAGTTTCGCGGCGACTGCCATGGCGTCTTTTTTCGGTTCGTCCTGGCCGAGCTTGAATTTGCCCTCTAAGCGCTGGATCAAGATCTCGAAGCCGAGAATGTGATTCAGCCGTCGCACGATCGCTGAGTGATCAATATCGGTAGCTTTCCACCCATTGGGGAACTTCGACTCCATGCGATCCGTCAGAATTCCGATCCAGCGTTCCAGTTCGTCGGGACTTTGCAATTGGACCGTGCCATAACAATGGACCGCGGTGTAGTAATAGGTTGACGGCATGTCGCGATTCGGATACCAAGAGCCGGTCACATAGCTATAGGGGCCTTCAAAGATGGCAAGAACCGGACTGCGGCCATTCCGCAAGGCGTCTGCATGCGAGTTTGCCGTAGCGATGTGGCCCACGAGAACGCCATTTTCCCCCTTCGAACGGTCCAGAAGCAGCGGCACATTTGTCGCGAGCGGACCGTCGTCGCCGTTGCTGATGACAAGTGCCCACGGGTACTGCTCGATCAAGCTGAACATCTCTTCTCGCGTCCCTGGCTTCCAACACGGTCGGACAAACATGTCTCTATTTCCCCCACATGATCAAAGCAAACGTCGAAGATAAGGACTGCGGAGACAGTGCCACTGATAGTGCCTCAGCCGAAGGGTCCTGGGAAGGTCCAGAATTGGTTACTGGTATAGGTCCAGCCTTCCGACCGCTGCATAGGAACCGCGTGCGGTCCGGCTGGACAATCCTCTTCGCGCTAACTCCCGGTCAGCTTCGTTCGTGCTGTCGACCTGGCATGGTCGAGCACTTCTATCAGTTCTTGTATGTCTTTCTCCTGCGTCAAGAAACTCGTGACACAGGCGCGGAGAGCGGGTACTTGACCAGCCAAATTCGTAACCGAGAGCCACGCGCGACCGGAGTCCAGCACGTTCCGGCAGACATCATCCAGGAACGCGCGGGAACGGCCGGCTGGACTTGTTCCATCCTGGAAACACACCAGGGGCAGAGGCGTGTCGTTGACGACGCTCCAGCCGCTTCGCTCTAGTTGCGCACGCATGACCGTGCCAATGCGGACTTGCTCGCGGATGGCCTTCTCGTGCCCTTGCCATCCCGAGACGGCAAACGAAAGCAGTACCTTCAAACCGCGGCATGGCCGAGACCATTGCATAGAATGGCGGAACGGATCAATGGCCGCGTCGCTAGCAGCCGACGGCATGTAGGGTCCTGAGACATTGAACGTTCTCTGCAGCACATCGTGGTGACGAGTCACAAAGATCCCCGCCGTCATCGGCACCGCCAACCATTTGTGGACATCGAAGGTGATCGAATCCGCGGTCTCGATTCCGGTCGCGAATGACCGCAACTCGGGGACTAATACTGCCGCCCCGCCCCAAGCGGCATCCGCGTGGAACCACAGCGAGTTGCGCTTCGCGATCTCAGCAATCCGCGGCAGAGGGTCGATCGCACCGGCATTAGTACTGCCCACCGTTGCAACAACCATGCATGGGCATTTCCCGTTTGCCTTGTCGCTTTTGATCGCGGACTCCAGGTGGTCAGCATCCATCCGAAAACTTCGATCCACATCAATTTCCCGCACAGCATTCAGGCCAAGGCCGCACGCCATTGCAACCTTGTGAATCGAATGATGTGTTTCCCGAGATGCGTAGACCAGCGGCTGCTTCCCAAAAGCGGCGAGACCGTGTTCTCGGATCGCAGGCGAGAGAGCGTGCAACGCGCACAACAGAGCCGTGTGATTTGCTTCGGTGCCACCTGCCGTGAACAGTCCGTCTGCATGCTCGGGTGCGTAGCCGAATTTGGCAGCGAGTTTTTGAATGAGTAATCGCTCCAATTCGACGCCAAACGGGCTCAGTGCCCACCCACCCAGGACCAAGTTGAAGGCGGACGTGAGCATGTCTCCGGCGATTCCCATGGTCGTCGGGGGCGGCACAAACAAACCAAAATAACGTGAACTGGAATTGTGCACGTGAAAGCGCCGTGCACCTTCGGCTACGAAATCTAGCGCTTGTTCGGGAGACCAGGGTCGATCGAAATCGATGGCTGAGAGAAACGCCTTCACATCAGCAGGTCGGGCACGCGAATCGACTGGCAGTTCTTCCACGTGCTCCACATAGTCTTCAATAATCTGCGCGACTTGGCGCCAAAGGTCAGCACGTTCCTTGCTGTCTAGCCGCAGCATCAGCTGTCCTTTCCGAAAGAAAAAGCGGGGTGGAGTTGATGGCTGCCTACCTCGCCGATTGGTCTGTTGCCGGTCGCCAATTACTTCAGGTGTTGGTCGTACCATCCCAGAACCCGCGTGAGGACATCGGCCTCGTGGGCGCGTTCATTGATACCATGTGGCTCGCGAGGATACGTGACCATCTCGGTCGGTACGCCCAGCATCTTCAACCCGTTGTAGAATTCCCATCCCTGTGACGTGGGCACGCGCGGATCGGCTTCGCCATGCAGAATCAGCGAGGGTGTCTTGCAGTTTTGCAGGTATGTGAGCGGCGAGTGAGTTGTGTACATCTGCCAGTGCATGAATGGGATTCCGCTGAAGTATCGCTCCGTAAAACTCGGCGTGATGTCGGTGGTACCCGCGAAACTGATCAGGTCCGTGACTGCCGCGCCGATCACCGCAGCCTTGAAGCGATCGGTATGGGTGACCGCCCAGGAGCTCATGAAACCGCCGTAGCTCCATCCTCCAATCCCTAGACGGGTTGGATCAGCAATCTTCTTGGCAACGAGATCATCAACGCCGCTCATGACATCTTCAAAGTCCATGCCACCCCAGTCTTGGTGGACCGATTCGACGAATTCCCACCCCTGGCCGTCCGAACCTCGCGGATTGGGCAACAATACGACATAGCCATGGGACGCCAAGAGCCGTCCCCATTCGTGCCATGACCCGAGCCAACCCGACCACCACGCCCACTCCGGGCCCCCATGGATTTGAACGACAGTTGGATGGGGCTTTCCTTCTTCGTAACCGGGTGGAGTGATCAGAATTCCGTAGATTGTTTGCCCATCTTTGCGGTTCTTCCACGAAATCTGGCGAGCATTGCCAAGATTCCATGAAGCCACCTCCTGATGGAAGCTCGTGATCTGTCGCGGTGCCTTCCCCATTTCCAAGACCCAGATCTCAGACGGCGATGTAAATTCTTGCGCGAGCACGGCCACAGTCTGCCCGTCGGCGCTGACACTGAATTCAGGAATCTCTCCATTGGTCGTAGCAAGGTGGCTCATCTTCCCGGTTTGCGTATCGATCAGAAGTAGCTTACCCTCTGTTCCTTCCAGGCTCCATGCCAGCAGTTGGCGGGAATCCGGGAGCCATCGGTAGCTTGCAATCGTGCCGCGATAGCCCTCATCGAGAGTGTGCAGGTCGCCGCCTGCGGTCGGAGTGATTGTCGGCCGCTCCGTAATCGCCGACGGCGTGAGGTTTCCAAACACGAGATTGCGCCCGTCCGGAGACCATCTCACGTCGCTCACAGCCGCTTGCTCAGAAACAGTCCGGATCGTCTTACCCGACTCTCGGTCTACGATAATCAGCTTACTTCGGTACCAGTAATCCACTGGACGAGGTGTATCGGAAATGACGACAGCGATTTGTTTCCCATCGGGGGACCAGGTTATGCCGTTCACATTGACGTCTTGCGACAGAACTCGTTTCGCAATGCCCGTGGCAAAACTCAAGGTCCACAACCGTGCGAATTTGTAGTTGTGATCCACGTAAACAGCATCATCTTTGCGAGCTTGCTTCGATTTCTCTTCCTCGGTGACCGGATCCTCTACTGTGAACGCGATCATGGAACCATCCGGCGACCACTCGAAGGCTTGCACGTTCCCTTTTGCTGCTGTCACGGGAATCGCTTCACCGCCATCCATGCGCATCATCCAGATCTGCCTGGTGGGCTCGGCTGTCTCTGCGGCGGCGGGATTGCTCGCCTTCTTGGACTGATCTTCCGCTTTTTCGCGGCTTGCTTCCTGCTCCATCTGGCGAACCAGACTTGCCGTCTTTTCGTCTCCCACCAAGTCCTGCGCTTTGAGTGGATTTGGTCTCTTCGAAATGAACGCCAGGTAGCGGCCATCTGGAGACCATCGCGGAGAGCTCTCTCCCTGGGGGCTAGCGGTAAACACTCGAGGTGGCGTCTTCCCGCTCGTGGAGACGAGCCAGATGTGCGGCTCCTTCGGGCCAGCCCAGCCGCCTTGCAGGCCGACCACGAAGGCTACCCACTTCCCATCCGGTGAAATCTGCGGGCTACCCACATCGCGGAGATCAAGGAGATCATCCGGACTGATTGTCTTCTTACCTTGTGCCACGCACGCCAGGGCGAGTAGAAAACAGCACAGTGCAGTCATAACTGCCCGACGAGTATTCATTTGAGACCCAGCCTCCTTGCGCACATCAGAAGCGCGAGAGCGAAGTTCCTGCGAGATACGTGAGTGCCCGTCCGACAACCGCGCCCAGCGAGATCAGGACAAACGTGGGCAGCGAGAAGCGGGCGAACAGAAGATTAGCCCAGTCATTGGCCGTTGACCACAACGCAAGAGCGATGGCGGACGGCAGGATGCCTGTCAACAGAACGTAAAACCCGAATGGCACGATGGACCACGGGCTCAGCACGGGGCGCTCTCCCTGCAGATGCGCCGAGGCAAGTCGGCCCTGACCCAGCCGACAAAAGCGTCTAAACATCCAGATCGCGGAGACCAACAGCGACAAGCCGCCAACCATGGTCGCGCCGAGAAATGGCCGCGCGGATGTGTCATCAGGTAGCAGGCCTCGGAAGGTCGTGGGCACGAGGCCAGCAAACAACAGCGTGGTGCCCAGAAAAGACATGGGCAGCCAGCCGGAATTCCAAAACGGCTGTGTGCGCACCGTGTAGATTGCTGCGCTCGCAAGCACAGTCGCCAAACCTAACAATACAGTTCCAGTGCCCAACGCGAGTCGGAATCGAGCTATGCCCATCAGCCAAAGAGCACTGTAGAAGAGTGACGATAGAGCAAAGATGGTGGTCACGACGATTTCGAGGCTAAGGCGGGACCGTCCAAAGTTGAGAAACGATTTCCATGCCGCGAAGGGATGCCCTAAATGGAACAGCGACAGAAGCACGCCGATAGCTACCAATGGAAAAACCGCGACGCCCAAGTATCGCACCGGTTCCGACGCCGAGCGACGCATACCGAGATCCAGCAGCGTTGCCGCCATCGCAAGCCCGCAGGCAAGTTGCATGGTCATGGTGAAAAGCGTAAGCGACCACTCCAGGTCGCTAGCGCGCCGGGGCATGGAGAGCCTCCTTTCTCACCTTGTACCGACAAGATGGTCGTGTCAGGTCCGCAGGAGGCAGATCCCGGATACTAGCGGTTGCCCCGTGGCGGCTGGCGATGTCCGCCAGAGACCCGATTTCGATCGCGCGTGTGGGGCAGGCGGCCACACAAACCGGCGCGTTGCCCCCATCAAGTTCCTCAACACACAGATTGCATTTGCGGACTTTACCCTCGACTGGGTCAAACTGTGGCGCACCGTATGGACACAGCCATATGCAATAGCGACAGCCAATGCAGCGCTGCGGGTTGTGGACAACGATTCCGTCCCTGGCTCTCTTGGTGTACGCCTCGGTCGGACAATGCTCGACGCAGATCGGATCCTCACAGTGATTGCACGACATCGAAATGTTGTAAGCAAACACATGCGGAAACTCGCCGCCCTCAAAGGAGTGCACTCTGCGAATTCTGCGGGAGTCGTCTGGACTGTTGAAGTCCTTACAGGCAATCTCGCATGTCTTACAGTTCGTACACTTCGTGCTGTCCACGAAGAACGCGACCTGTGTTCCGGGCACCTGCATGACTTCCTACGCTCTCCGCACCTCGACAAGAATCGTGTGCTGCGCATTGCCATGGGCCAACGGCGTTGGCCGTTGGCTGGTAAGGATGTTGACGCATCCGCGTTGGCAAACACCGTCCCGGTCGGGCGTGTACCAGCCACCTTGGGGGATGGAAATCACTCCTGGACGGATTCGTCGCGTCACATGCGCCCGGATCTTCAGCGCTCCGCGACGGTTGAACACCTTTACCTTGTCCCCTTCGACGATCCCGCGTGCGACGGCGTCCATGACACTGATCCACATCCTCGCAGGATCAACTTCTTCCATCCAGGCATTCTCATCGTGCGTGGAATTCGTCCGCCTTTTGCAATGGGGACCAATGCATTGCAAGGGATATATCTTGCGCAGCGGGTCTTCCGGCCCCTCCCATGCCGCAATGTACTTGGGAATCCCAGGGATCTCTGCATGGTTCATGTCATAGAGCGCCTTGCTGAAGATCTCGATCTTTCCGGAGGGCGTCTGAAATGGGTTTTGCGCAGGTTCCCGGATTTCTTTTTCGAATGCAACGTGGTCCTGAAACAGTTTGCGGTAGTAGCCCGTCCGGCTGAGTTCTTCATACGACGGGAATTCCGGATCCGCTTTCTGGGCGTCGATCACGATCTGCATCAACCAATCTTCCCGGGTCTTCCCTTCGGTGAACTCCTGGCCGAACCCCAGTTTTTCCGCAAGCCGGCTTAGCCACCAGTACTCGTTCTTGCCCTCTCCGGGCGGATCGAGGACTTTGTTGCCGAAAACAATGTATTTCTCGCCGGACCACGCAAACCCAATGTCATTGCGTTCCAACGAGTGGTCCGCCGGCAGCAGCAAGTCTGCGAATTTTGCGCTCGGTGTTAGGAACTGGTCAGAAACGACGATGAATTCTACCAACTGGTCGTCTCGCAGAATCCTTACCGTTCGGTTGAGATCCGCATGCTGGTTGACGAGCGTATTTCCGGCAATGTTGAAGATGAATTTGATATTGCTTTTGAGGGGGCCGTCCTTGACACCGTCACTCGCGCCGAGCTCGGTGCCGCGCACGATCGCGTCGGTCCACAGAAACACCGGGATTGTTGCCTTCACCGGATTCATTCCTGTAGGCAGACTACCGACGTCGATTCCCATGCTCCGTGAGCCTTCGCCGCCTCCCCAGCCTCCGCCGAGCAAGCCGAGATTCCCCGTCATGCACGCCAGAACGATCCCCGCACGCACGGATTCTTCCCCGTAAGCATGGCGCTGCGGACCAAGTCCTTGGATCAACTGTGCCGGTTTGGTGGTGGCGTACTCTCTCGCGACCCTGCGAATCACGTCAGCTTCAATTCCGGTAATCGGTGCCGCCCACTCCGGACTCTTCGGCGTGCCATCTGAGAAACCCAGTACATGACTCTTGAAGGTTTCGCCTGCGGGCACGCCCTCTGGCATGTGATCTTCGTCGAATCCCAAACAGTACTGATCGAGAAACGCCTGGTCATGAAGGTTCTCGGCGATCATGACGTGCGCCATGGCCAGAAACAAAGCCGTGTCGGTCGTCGGTTTCAGTGGTAGCCATTCGTCGCCGAACGTCGCGGCCGTCTCCGACATTCTCGGATCGATCACGATCACTCTCGCGCCCGCCTCTTTTGCCTGGCTCAAGTAACAATTCGAATTGGCCTCGAAGATAGTTTCCGCTGGGTTGAATCCGTTCAGAATGATCAGCTTTGAGTGCCGGAGTGTCTGATACGAGTTCGTATCCCTCCGGCCCGTAATGAACGGCGCCGTGTAGTTCAAACAGGCCGACGTATAGCTGTTGTAGTACCCGAGATAGCCGCCCAGAAGATTCATCAACCGTTGCGCTGCGGCGACGCCATTGAGCGCTCCAAGATCGCCGCTGCCGTGATGAATAAAGACGGCCCCCGGCCCGTAACCATCGAGTGTTCGCTTTAGGTTCATCGCGAGCGTGTCAACGGCTTCATCCCAGCTGATGCGCTTGAACTTCCCTTCTCCGCGTTCGCCCACGCGCTTCATGGGATATTTGAGCCGATTCGGGTCGCTCACCCGGCTCCTCATCGCCCGTCCGCGGAGACAGGCCCGCAACTGAAGCTGGTGTGTCAGGTCCGGAGAATCATCGCCACTGATCGAGGTGATTCTCCCATTCTCGATGCGCACTTTGAGCGGACATCTAGCGCCGCAATCGTTGTTGCAGGCAACAGGGACAATTCTTACCCCGCCAGCTTCCGCGGGTTTGTTCGCGAGTTCACGGTATGTCGAGGGATCGTGCTTTCCACCGGCCTCGTTGCTGACGGCGGCCGTGCGTGAAACACCGAGAAAAGCTCTGAGGCCCAGCTTGATGCTCACGGGCACCATCCATCAGTAAGCGTTCGTAGCCGACGCCTGCAATCGTCTGCGCGGTTCACTATCTCTGGTAGTGGATGCGAATCGCCGTAGTGTGAGCTTGGGACCCCGGACCTTGGGGCGGGAGTCGGGACGGGCAAGATCGTGGACTGAATCCATTCTTTCCGAGGCGTGGTAGCAGCAGTCACAACCAGTTATCCTGCCGTTGGTTGCTGGTATCAGTAAAGGTCCAGATATGTTCGTGATGCTGGCTCCAGAGCAACGACGCTGCGCGCTTGATGAATCGAAAGATTTGGCTTTGGACGCTTCAACTTGGCAACTGTCCCCGAACGCCTGCGGGGCTGCCCCGAATCGTTGGCGGCGACAGTCCAATCCCTTTCCCCGCAGCCCCACGCTGCTAATAGTCCCGTGCGGACTGCTACCCGCCAAACGCGGCCGGCACTAGGGTCCAACCAGTGTCAGATGGATTCAAGAAGGAGAAATCAGCAATCTACGAATTGGTTCAGCTGCTTCGTCCGACTTGCGGAGCAGCGGCTTCCAGAGAGGATTTCATGAAGGCAAAGAAGCGTGGATCCGCACCATAAGCCACGTTAACCCGCATGGCTGCGCGGCGCCCCTCGACGCGTTTTGGGTGAAAGACCTGGCCGGGCGCGAGAAAGATGCTCTCCGCTGCACCGGCACGACAAAACTGAAGCTCATTCACATGCTCGGGAAGCTCAACCCACAAGTAGAAGCCGGGAACCTTGCTCGCCCGGGCATATAATCCAAGCTTCTCCAGTTCCCTCGGCACTTGTCTGTTTGCTTCTTCGAGACGGACGCGAAGGCGACGGAGATGGCGAAGGTACTGGCCACCCTGGATGAGATTGAAGACGAAGCGCTCCACATAGTCCGATGTCGCGACGGTTGTAACCATCTTGATGTTGCTCAGTGCGGCGATGATTGAGGGATGCGCAGCCACGAAACCGCTGCGCAGGCTCGCCGAAAGAGTCTTCGAGAACGTCCCAACGTAGAGAACGCGTTTCAACTGGTCGAGCGCCGCCAAACGCGGCAATGTCGGCGGCACAATATCGGCAAAAGCATCGTCCTCGACGAGATAGAACCCCCACCGTTCTGCCGCTTGCAGGAGGCCGAAAGCGACGGCCGGCGACAGCGAACTGCCGGTAGGATTGTGCGCCTGCGATTGGGTAAAGAACGCTTTCGGTACGACTGACGTCAATTTGGCCTTTAGATCCTCCAGATCCGGACCATCCGCGCCGCGCCGAATGCCGGCGATGTTGGCCTTGGCGAGCGTCAGCTTGCTGAACAAAGGATAGTAGCCAGGTTCGTCGACGAAGACGGTGTCTCCCGGCTCGATCATGTGGCGGATGATGAGGTCCAATGCGTGGTTCGCCCCGTGCGTGAGAAGCAGACCGTCCGTCTCCGACGAGATCGAGCGATCCAGCAACATGATGCGTAGCCGTTCCCGTAGGGGACCGTACCCGCGGGAGCTGCCATATCCGAAATCGACCTTGACCGGATCTGCAGACTTAAAGCCGGAAAAACAACGATGGAGTTCCGAGTCTTCCATCCACGACGGCGGAAGGCGGCCGTCGCCAGGCCGCACATCGTAGTGCTGATCGAGTTGCTCGCGCAGCAGCGACACCAAATCTACCGCCTCAGCGACGTGAGCGCGAGGCGGGCTCACCCGCGGCAAATCAAGATGCGCGACATAGTAGCCAGAACCGACCCGCGCTTCGAGAAGGCCTTGGGCGACGAGGCGGTCATAGGCCTCCGCCATGGTGTTTTTCGAGACGTCGTGCTCCAGCGCTGCCTGTCGCACTGACGGCAGACGGTCGCCCTTTTTGTACGTGCCCGCGCGAAGCAGGCTGGTGACTTGCTCAACGATGAGATTCACGCGCGTCATATTTCCGTTGCGGCCGTTCATCGAAAACCGTCCCATCATTCCAGTTGGGACAGTCATAAGAAAGTTCGTGCAGATTGTCCCTTGACTGTCCAACGCAGAATATGACAAATATTCTGAGAATCCAAGTGACGACACTTGGGGAGGAGTCATGGACGAATCGAGTGTGATGGCGTCCCCGCAGATCAGTTCGCGACTTGAGAACTATCGCAACAAAACACCACAGGAACGTCTCGCTGTCTTGGTAAAGGCCGTCGGCTTGAGCACTGAGGAAGCTTCGGTTCTGGGACAAGCCGGTGCCCTCGCAATTGAACGCGCCAACGGAATGATCGAGAACGTCATCGGCACGTTTCAGCTGCCGTTCGGCATCGCCACCAATTTTCTGATCAATGGCCGGGACTATCTGATACCGATGGTCGTTGAAGAACCCTCGATCGTGGCCGCAGCATCCTATATGGCCCGCATCGCGCGCGCGACTGGCGGATTCGAGACGTCAAGCACTTCCCCAATTATGCGCGCGCAAGTTCAGGTGCTTGGCGTCACAGATCCCTATGGCGCGCGGTTAAAACTACTCGCCGCGCGAAGTCGTTTGGTTGAGCTCGCCAATGGTCGCGATGCGGTTCTCGTCGGATTGGGCGGCGGGTGCCGGGATATCGAAGTCCATGTGTTTCCACAGAGCGTACAGGGTCCGATGGTCGTATTGCACTTGCTGGTAGACGTGCGAGACGCCATGGGTGCGAACACGGTCAACACGATGGCCGAGGCGGTGGCGCCGGTCGTGGAAGAGCTCACCGGTGGGCAGGTCCGGCTACGCATTCTCTCGAACCTTGCGGACCTGAGGCTCGCGCGCGTTCGCGTTCGAATCTCGGAGGAGTCCCTCGCAATCAAGGAGTTCCCTGGCCGCCGCGTCATCGATGGCATTTTGGAGGCCTATGAATTCGCGGCCATTGATCCGTATCGCGCAGCCACACACAATAAGGGAATCATGAACGGAATTGATCCGGTGATCGTCGCAACGGGAAATGATTGGCGAGCTGTCGAGGCCGGGGCGCACGCCTACGCGGCACGCGGAGGCTCCTACACGTCGCTCTCGACCTGGGAAGTCGACACGGAAGGATATTTGGTTGGTACCTTGGAAATGCCGATGGCGGTCGGCCTGGTTGGTGGCGCCACCAAGACACACCCGGCCGCTCAAGCTGCGCTACGCATCCTGCAAGTACGAAGCGCACAGGAACTCGGAGAGGTCATGGTAGCGGTCGGTCTGGCGCAGAACATGGCGGCTCTGCGCGCACTCGCTACCGAGGGAATCCAGCGCGGCCATATGGCGCTGCATGCTCGCAATCTCGCCGTTGTCGCCGGAGCTGTGGGAAATGAAATCGACCTGGTGGCAGCAGCTCTCACGAAGGCTCGCGACGTGCGTACGGACCGGGCAAAAGAAATACTGGCGTCTCTTCGCAACAAGAACTGAAGACCGGAGCCGCTAGGTTAGACGACGAACTCCACTCCACACGTTTCCTGAAGTGGTGGTGGAGCCGGTAGAGATTTTGCATAGAGGCTTGAGTTTAGGAGCAACAATGATTCTGACGTCGGAAGAACACTCGATGCTCGCCGGAAACGAGGGCGAAGCCCGAAAGCTTGCGATGGAAGTCTTGGTCAAGGTGGCCGAGAAGTTCGGAGCAAAAGAGTTGGTTCCGGTATCTAGCGCACACATCGTGGCAACGACGTACAAGACCATGTTTGAAGCTGGAGTGGAAGCCTGCGAAAAGTTCGCCGCCTTGGGTGGCAAGTACAGGGTTCCGACAACACTCGATCCCAGTGGCATGGACCCTCAACAATGGCGCTCTTTCAGGACGCCGGAGCCCTATGCAGAAAAGCAACTCCGCGTAGAGAAGGCCCACGAAAAGATGGGCGCGATCATGAGTTGGACGTGTACGCCGCACTTTATGGGCAGCATGCCGCGTTTTGGCGAACATGTTGGTTGGGCCGAGTCTTCCGCGGTGGCGTATATCAACTCTGTGGCCGGTGCGCGCTCTAACCGTGAGACGGCCGTGCTCGACATTTGCATCGGGCTGACCGGAAGAACGGTTAAATATGGCCTGCATCTCACCGAGAATCGTTACGGCCAGATCCTGGTTGAGATGCAAATCGGTGGCAGAGAACTCGAACCACAGGAGTACCCCGTCCTCGGATATTTCCTAGGAAAGAACCTGGGCAGCGATATTGGCGTGGTGGACGGCTTTGTTGGCTCGCCGACGATGGATCAACTCAAGGCAATGCTCGCAGCGGCAGCCGCTTCCGGACCGCTGGCGCTACTGCACATCGTCGGCACCACGCCGGAGGCGCGAACCCGAGCGCAGGCTTTCGGTCCGAACACTCCTCTCCGCACGATCACGGTCACAGAAGAAACGTTGAAAGCTACTCGCTCTGAAATGACGACCCTGCCGAACGCCGAGGGCACCAAAGTCGATTTGGTCACGCTCGGATGCCCGCACTACAGCATTCTCGAAGTTCAAAACCTAGTCAGGCTGTTGCGAGGCCGGAAGGTTGCCCCTGGCACACAATTCTGGGTCTACACGACTAGGCAGGTCAAAGATCTGGCCGAGCGCATGGGAATCTACCACGAGCTCACGGAGCTCGGAGTCCGGATTGCCTCGGAGACCTGCATGGTGATTTCGCCGGTGGAGGCCTGGGGCTTCAAGACGTTGATGACGGACTCCGGCAAATGTTCGTTCTATGCTCCGATGCAATGTAAGAGCGATGTCATTTTCGGTAGTACGACCGAGTGTGTCGAAGCCGCCGTGAGAGGCCGTGTATAGGAGGCAAGCGTGAAAACACTGAAGGGCAAAGGCGTGACAGATGGCAAGAGTGCTGGACTGGCATTGGTGACCACGCAGATGTTCGGCTTTTTTGGCGGCGTAGATCCCTCGACCGGCACCGTCATTGACCCGCGGCATGAACTCTACGGTCAGAACATCAAAGGCAAGGTATTTGTTTTTCCGGAGGGGCGTGGATCGACAGTGGGTGCGGCCGTCATCCTCGAACTGGTCCGTTGTGGCAATGCTCCCGCCGCCATCGTCAACCGGAAGACGGAGGGCATTCTTGCCGCTGGCGGCATACTCGCCGACAAGTTTTATAACGTACCAATCCCTATCGTGGACGATCTCAACTGCGATCCGATCACTGAAATCAAGACTGGAGATTGGGTTGTGGTGGATGCATCGTCGGGGAGTGTGATCGTCGGCAAGTGATAAGGTCGGTTGTTTCGCACTCATGTAACGAGGAGCCAGTAAATAGAAAGCGCACAGAGTGGACTCATCGCATCACCGTTTTCTGGCCCTTTACCTGATCCAGGATGCGGGCGAACATGAGCGGAGCCATTGTGGATTCGTGTCCGATTTCGATTGGGCGCACGGACAAGCGCTACCATTTATCTACAACACCAACTTGTCCTTAGTAGATTGAGGAAATCATGACCGGGCCTTTGATTGATCTCATTTTGTGTGGTGGAAGAATCTGGACCGAGAATCCTGCACAGCCCGAGGCCGAGGCAGTTGCAGTTTGCGGAGACCGTATCTTCCGTGTCGGCTCTTCGGCAGAGATTCTGGCGCTCAAGGGTCCGCAGACGGAGGTAGTGAACCTCGAAGGCCGACGTGTGACACCAGGGTTCAACGATGCTCACGTGCATTTTTACTACGGAGGAGCGTCGCTAACCAGCGTGCAACTTCGCACGGCCAAGAGCAAGGAAGAATTCCGCGATCGAATCGCCCGATTTGCGCAGTCGCGTCCCAAGGGCGAATGGATCCTACTCGGCGAATGGGATCCCCAAGCGTGGAATCCTCCAACCTTACCTACCCATGAACTTATCGACGATGTCACGCCAGATCATCCGGTTTTCGTCAACCAGATAGATGCTCATACCATGCTCGCCAATGGGCTGGCGATGAAACTCGCTGGTGTCGATCGGAATACTCAGGACCTCCCTGGCGGGGTTATCGGACGTGACGCCCACGGCAACCCGACAGGGATCTTTATCGATGCTGCCAAAGATCTGATTGAGAGAGTTATTCCTTCACTCACTCCTCACTCCATCGCGGGGGCGCTTTTCGAGGCACAAAAGCATGCCTTCAAGTTCGGCGTGACCAGCGTTCAAGACATGGGATTTGTAGGGGCTCGCGCGGCAGAGAATTCTGGCGATCTCTTCCGCGCGTATCAGTTGCTGCAGAAACGCGGCGAATGGAAGGTCCGAACCTCGCTCCGTGTACTTTTGCCCCAATGGAAAAAGCTGGCCAATCTGGGTGTGCTCGCCATGTTCGGGAACGAAACATTGCATATCGGCGGCCTTAAGGGTTTCTCCGATGGATCGCTCGGCTCAAGCACTGCGTGGTTTCTCGCGCCATACACCGACAACCCGAAGAATTGTGGAACGCCGAGCGACGAGATGACCAATCCTGAAGAAATGCTGGCAAACATGCTCGGGGGAGACGCAGCGGGCTTGCAGCTGGCAATTCACGCCATCGGAGACCGGGCCAATCGCAAAGTGCTGGATTTCTTTGAAGAGATCGAACGCAAGAACGGCAGCCGCGATCGCAGATTTCGGATCGAGCATGCGCAACATCTCCAGGAAGTGGATGTTCCGCGGTTCGGGAAACTGAGGGTCGTCGCCTCGGTCCAGCCTTACCACTGCATCGACGACGGCCGCTGGGCATGCGGCAGAATCGGCGTAGAACGCAGCAAAGGGGCCTGGGCATTCCGTTCGCTACTCGATGCCGGCACTACGTTAGCGTTTGGTTCAGATTGGTGGGTTGCTCCGATCGATCCGTTCGCCGGAATCTATGCTGCAGTCACGCGCCAGCCCATTGACGGCAGTCAACCTGGAGGATGGAGACCTGAGCAGAAGATCTCCGTTCGAGATGCCGTTCACGCCTACACACTCGGCTCCGCCTATGCCTCATTCGAGGAGCACATCAAGGGATCAATCGAGAAGGGCAAACTGGCGGACCTAGTTGTTCTCTCCCAGGACATCTTTGCCGTCGACCCGCCGCAAATTGCGGAGACAAAAGCGGACATGACGATTGTGGGTGGAAAGATCGTCTACCGGCGAGACGGTGCGGCCTAGTCGTCTTTGCTCCAGCATGCTCTCATGCGTGTGGACCGGGCAGAGAGAAGAACGGTCCCTGCACGAGAGTGACTTTCGGCGTTTGAGAAGAAGATGACCTCCTTCGATACTGATGCTCCCGCGAAAAGCACGACTCTGGTCCGGCGGCTTGGCTTGCTGGACTCTACGGCTCTGGTCGTTGGCGTCATCATCGGCTCGGGCATTTTTCTTGTCCCGGGCGCTGTTGCGCGCGACGTGAAATCGCTTGCCGGGGTCATTGCAGTCTGGGTCGTTGGCGGCATCCTCAGCGTCTTCGGCGGTCTGGCCTTAGCTGAGCTTGGATCAAGTCTGCCCCGAGCCGGTGGACTTTATGTCTACATCGAACGAGCCTACGGTCCGTTCCTAGGTTTCGTATATGGGTGGATGGGACTGTGCATCATCAACAGCGGCAGTGTGGCGACGATGGCGGCAGGAGTGGGATCGTACATCGCGCCAATCGCGCATTTTTCTCTGTGGCAGCAGAAGCTATTCCAGGTGGGTGTGCTAGCTTTCTTCACCACCATCAATTGCTTCGGAGTGACTCCCGCGAAATGGGTGCAGAATGCGCTGTCGATTACGAAGATGGGCGGAGTTCTTCTAATGATTGCCTTCCTGCTGGCCCATGGAAGCCGCACGCGTCTGATCGAGAATTTTTGGCCAGCCACGGGCCAGTTTCATCTGGCACCCTTCGGAATCGCTCTGATTGCAGTCCTGTGGGCTTACGACGGATGGCATACGCTCTCCTTTGTGGCCGGCGAAGTTAAGAACCCCACCCGCAATATTCCTAGCAGCCTGATCCTGGGAACGGTGGGTTGCCTGCTGGTTTACGTGCTGGCGAACATTGCCTATTATTCCGTGCTCGATCTGGCGGCAATCCAGTCGAGCGACCGCGTCGCTGCGATGGCCGTCGCCACCGCGATGGGCAAAAGGGCTGCGACCGTCCTCACGATCTTGATTGCGATCTCGATCCTGGGCGCTGTGAATGGTTCAACGCTGGCGACCCCGCGCGCGACATTGGCGATGGCCGAAGATGGTCTCTTCTTCCGCTCGCTCGGGCGGATTCATCCGAAGTACCACACCCCTGTGCCCGCGCTCATTGCGCATTGGATATGGGCCGCGGCTCTCACGGTCATAGGAACATTCCAAGAGTTGTTCACGGCCGTTATTTTCACAGCTTGGATTTTCTATGGTCTTTCCGTGTTCGCGGTGATCGTGCTGCGGCGTAAAGAGCCCGGACGTCAACTCCCTTATAGTTGCCCACTGTATCCGATTCCTCCTCTGCTGTTCGTCGCGGCAACGTTCTGGATTGTCCTGAACACGATCATGATTGATTTCCGTCATGCCTTGTCGGGGCTGGTGCTGATTGCGCTAGGAGTTCCGCTTTACGCCTTGTTTCGCTTTCTGAATATGGAGAATCGCGAGACCACTCCCCACTGACACCACACCTGATGCCACACCGAAATTGCGCGGCATATCCCGTTGGCTTCTCGATTGACACCCTTTCTTTGTGGTCGCGGACATTCTGGCGTTCCGGGCCACGATCTCTGGTTCGACACTGCGGGAGCAGTGTAGCAGATTCGCCTTTTATTCGCCATCGAAAAAGCATAGAATTCTGCAGCGCCGGCACTGCGAGTTCCGGTGAGTGGAGCTGGCTATGACTGACTGGGATCGGATGCTCGTTTCGATTGCGATTGATGCTGCCAAGAATTGCATTCATGTCTTCGAGGCCGAGTACCCGGCCGATGATCGTCCCCGGAAGGCATAGATTGAAGCCCACACGCCGTGTTTCCTGCGTACCGAAGAATCGCGGAGTCGTCAACCGCTCGGGTGCAGTGTGGTGTGGCAGGTTTCGGATTCTGCGCGGCCTGGGTCACGGATTGCTCGTGAGACTTGGGTCGTGGATTTTGCGAGGTGGCTGCCGGAATCGGGCTTACAATGGCCGCGAATTGGGTTTCAGGTTTTGTGGGAGGTGTGCCGCTTTCCCGCTTCCCGCTTTCCCGAGCCGGTTCGGGATTTCTTGAAAGGAGGCTTGCATATGGTGTCGCCAACTTTGTCGTATCGTTTGCGGACTTTGCAGGTGGCTTTGCGGATTTTCGCGGTGCTGCTCGCTCTCGGCGGGTTGTTCATGATTTTCGCGAGCCGTGGTCTGGTAGTCCGGGTATTCCTTCATCCTCCGGAGGCCGAGATCTCGACCTTGCTCCTCTTCCTGCTAAAGGAGACGGGCGGGATGGTGATCATGGTCAGCGCGATGTTGTTTCTCGCCTCTCGAGACCCGGAGCGCAACGTCGCTGTTGTGGATGGATTGATTGCGGGCCTGGTCATTCTTGCGGTAACGCCATTGCTGGCGCTTTACACCGTGGACATTCAGCGGATCTATCCGGCGCACCTTGTTTGGGGGCGTTCGGTGGTCAGGCTGGTGTTCGCGGCATTCTTCTTTTACTTGCGGCCGCGCGGGACTGAATGGAAACCCACGGGGAGTTTTTGAAGCAGTGGTTCAAGGCTGATCTCGGTAAGAATACTGGCCATAATAGTAATGATATGAATGTGGCGGTGGAGTGCTATGCGGGACGCAAGGCCGAGGAGCGGCCGGTGCGTTTTCGTTTGGACGGACGCGAATACTTGGTCGAGGAAGTGCTAGACCAGTGGTACGGGCCGGAGGATGTTTTCTTCAAGATCCGCGGGGATGACGGCAACGTCTACATTTTGCGGCACGAGACTTCGGTGCCGGATGGGGAGTGGGATCTTGTCTCCTTCCGCGAGCTCAAGCGGAGTTAGGGTGTTATCTCAACTCGACTAACCTTGTCGTGAAGAAACAGGTTTCGGCGCCCATTGCCTGTTGCATGTGTGGGGTGTAAGCTGCTGCTCAACTTGAGCCTAACTAAGCGCGGCTTGCGGCCTTTGGAGGTCTTCTGTGCCAATCCATCTTCGCCGTCTATGGCACGGCATTATTTCTATTTTCGCGTCGGACACGATTTCTGCGCCTTGGTCGGCGCATGGATCGTATCCTGTGCGGGCGGGCAATGGGATCGAGATACTCATTGACGGGCAAGCGGCCTATCGCGAGGTCTCGACTGCCTTTCACCGAGCGAAGAAGTTCATTTACGTGACTATCTCCTTCGGCAGTCAAGATTTCTTGTTAATCCCGGAAAGCGGCGAGACACTGTTCGACCTGCTCCGGTCTCGACGAAAAGACGGCGTTGACATCCGCATGGTCGTGTGGGAGCCCGCCCGTCAGACGCCGGATACAATTCCCGACCCCGCTCCAGCGACGATTTCGGGAATCAATGATGGATCTGGCGCAATTCAAGCCCGTTGGGACAGGGCGAAGGGCTACAAAGGGTGGTATCGTTCGCCCCACGGACACTTCGAGCCGGTGCTTCTGGATTTCCCGGCGGAAATGGGGTGCCATCACCAGAAGACGTACGTCATGGACGACGGCGCGGGCGGGGTCGTAGCGTTTGTCGGCGGTATTAATCCGGTGCAAGCGTATTGGGATACGACGGCACACGATTCCTTGGACGTTCGCCGGGTGGCGAGAGGGGAAGATCCGCTGAAAGGACTTGAAGGAACGCCGCCCCTTCACGACATTTTCTACCGAATCACCGGGCCTGCGGTCGGCGATGTTGTTGCCAACTTCGTCGAGCGCTACAACGGCGCGAGCATCCGCCATGGGGACATGACATCCGATGTGGCGGCTCCCGTCACGCCGGACCAAATTCCGCAAGTGCCTGATGGGATAAAAGGTCAGGTGTTGCGGACCATTGCGCCGGAAACGTATGCCGCGACACCCAAGGGAGACACGGGTATCAGGGAGTTCTACTTGAACGCCTTGTGCGCCGCCGGGAAGGGAACTCTGATTTATCTCGAAAACCAGTACTTTTTCGACCACGGCATTATTTCCGAAATCCACGAGGCTGCCGAACGCGGCGCCAAAGTGATAGCCGTCCTGACGTCCAAACCGGACGAAGGCTCGTTGGCGGGAGCCGTCGAAGGTGTACTGGAGCGGATCGCCAACTTCCAGGACGAATCTCGCCTGGTGGCCGGCCATCGAAATGTGGCGATTCTCACCTTGGGAAACAGCAGGCCTGATCCTCGGACCCAGGGGAAAGTCGTCAACAGCGAAACCTATATTCATTCCAAGAACATGGCCGTGCTCGGGCGCGATTGGGCGGTAATGACCGGCGGTTCAGGGAATATCGCGTTCACCAGCATGTGGTTTCACTCGGAAATGAATATCGCTTTCATGGACCGCGATCTAATCAAGAATTGGGTGGCACAGCTTTGGTCGGAACATCTTCAGATTCCGGTCGCGCAAGCGGTAGAACCGGTCGACAGGCCGGACGATGCTTTCACGTTTTTCCAGCAGCAAGCGATTCGTAATAAGGCGGCATTGGAGCGGGGGTTGATGCCAGAGGGGCGCGTGTACTATCGGGAAGGCACGACTTTCCCGCCTCGAAAGTTCGATGGTATCAGCCTCGACCCGTCGCCAGTGCCGCCTGGCGGCTAGGCCGCACGGGAGCTCGGACGGATCGTCGACACTCTCGATGCCGGGGGTCGCCGGGCTCACGCCCGCGCGGTTTGCGCTGGGGTTGAGTGCTGTCTTTCGGACGAATACCTGCCTGATTTTCTTTTACTCCTTTCGGGGGAGGATTGCAGTGACTTGCCCCTGCCTTTGGGCGAAGAAGAAACTCCCGCGCTGAGGGCGGGCGTAGTCCCGGGGCTCCTGCAGGGGTGGATGCGTACGTACATTAGGCGGCCTTCGCGTGCGCCGTTGCCTGATGCTCTCTCACTTCCTCGGCAATCCGCTGCTCGTCCGCGGCGAGCTTCTCCGAGGCGGCGTCCGTAAGCTCTCCCCGGCGCCACAGATTCATGCGGCGCTCATGCAACTCTTTCTGCTTCTTTTCGTATTCTTCGCACTGTTTGCATCGCTCGGGCATGGGATTCCCCCTTTCCGCTCCCTTTAGGGAACCTGGCGAGATGAATCACCTTCCGAAGTCAGACACTCCCGGCCTGATTTTCTTTTACTCCTATTCGGGGAGGATTGCAGTGACTTGCCCCTGCCTTTTGGCGCGCGCTCGCCTCTGGTTGACGAACACTCACCTACTTTGGGCGAAGAGACGGTCCCTGCTACCTGGTCACCGATAGAATGAATGGGGACCTGACTTTCTTTTTATTGGGATGGCGGGATTATGAAAAAGAAACAAGCCTCCGGTACGTGCACCGAAGGCTTTGTTGTTGGGAAACCTTACTTGCGGATGTTTCTCGGGGAACTCAAGAAATCAATGCATCAAAAGGTTTCAAGCGTTCAACCCTCAAGGTTTCGTTACGGCAGAAACGCGGACGCAGCACCGTAGTAGTCGTAGTAGTCTGACACCAAGTCCGTGCCGAAGCGCAGCCTGCCGCCGCAGAAGTCGAAGTACGGAGCGCGGTCGAACGAGCCAAACGCGCTGTAGTCGTACTCCGCGCCGGGACAGTCGATGAAAAGGTTTTCGTAACGGGCCAGGCGTTTGGGATGCGTGAGCAGCATAATCGCCGTCTCGAAGGGTCCGAGGCCGAACTCTTTGGCTACGAATACTTCTCTCGCTCGGCGAACCGAGCGACCGCGATGACGGATGCCGAACTGCGCCGGGATAATCAGGAAATCTCCCGACTGCGTGGCAGAGAGCGCTTCGAGCGCCTTCTGGGTCTTTTCGGTCAGCCGCAGGTACTTGGGACCGAGCTTGCCGTCGCGCCAGTTCGTGAACTTGCCGCCGCGTTGCGCAGCCAGGTGCGTGAGCGCCGTTTCCAGCGCCTCGCCGTAGGTCTTGGCTACCTTTTCGGGCTTGGGGATAACGAACCATCCCTCCGCGCCTTCGGGCAGTTCCCCGAGGGACTTGGAGCAAGTCAGTGCCGGTCCGGGATCGAGGCCGGGAAAATACTTCATGAGCGCCAGAAGCTGCTCGCAGATCGGCTTCACAGCAAGCGTGTAGCCGTACTTTGAGGCGACTTCTTCGCTCCGGTAGCGCATGCTGCCGAGCGTGATGAAGGTTTCGCGGACAGTCGTCTTCAGATCACCAGCTTTGAGGATGATGCGCTGGGCGCTATCCTTGTCGGTTCCGAGAGCATAGAGTTCATCCCGGACGAAATCAAGAATGGCCTTTTCCTGGTTTGGCGTCAGGGACGTAGCAGATGTTTTCGACATCGTTTCGTCTCCTTGAGTGAATTTCCAACGCGCCTTGGCGCATTGGTTGCCCGGCTATACCGCGAGAAACACTTCGCAGATGAGACGAGCGCGCTGGGGACCTGCTATTGGGCGTACAGACACCCAAGACGCTCGCCTCATGTGCTCTTTGGGGTTGGAAAGGTGCTGCGAAGGGACCTCTTCAGGTAAGCACATCTGCGGAATTTGTCCAGAGCGCCAACACAAAAGCCATCTAAGAAGGCTTTCTGAGCTAGAGGGTGCGTGCAATTATGAACGCCATGTACCAGAGGATCGCGGCTCCGAGACAGACGGCGAACCAGGCAAAGATGTGGTCTGCCTTCCGCCGACCGGGAACGTAGGTGAATGGTTTGGTCGGGTGCGGTGCAAATGACAGCTCTTTGGAAGTGTGGGGCCGAGACATCAGGGAGCGGTCTTTGCCGCAGCTGAGGCAATGCTGGACCCAGTGGGGATTTCTGTGGCCAGACACGCAGATGCGCTGGTCAAAGGAACAACCGCAGAACCAGCAGAAGAGCACGTCCTTGCGCGTCAGTTTGCCGCAGTTCTTACACTTCTTTTTGTGGAGCAACAGGTAAAGCATAGAAGCCGAGAAGCGCAAACCAGTGGCGGTGGTTCAGTTTCTCTCGCAAGAATTCATCCATCGTGGCGTACCAAATATCGTCGGAGGTCGTCGTCGGCACCGGAGCGTACGGCAGCCTGCCGGTAATGGATGATGTGAAACGCGAAGCGAAGCGCCGCAAAATCGAGCTGCTCGTTCTCCCGACGCGCGAAGCCATAGACGAACTGAATAAAGACCCCGAAGACACGAACGCGATCCTGCACGTGACGTGCTGAAGGGAGTTATGCCCTCAGGGCACTCGTCCCTTCGAATATCTTAGAAAGTTTCCCATCCTAGAATTCCGGTACACTCACTCTCCAGAACGCGCTCAACCTCTGGCCCAGTCTGCGTCGCGCTGGGACGCCCGCCGTTTCTGGGCGCTATCCAAATAGCAGCTCTGTTGGATATGGCGTGGGTGTGCGGAAACGGTGACATAGGGCACACCCAGAAAACGCTTGGCAACGATTCCAGTTACTTCGAGGCTGTTGAAGTGTTGGTGCCTTACCTTCACCAGAATCCGCTTCAACGCGTTTTGGATCTTCTTCGCTCCGAGCGCACCAAAGAACATCACCTTTACTTCTCCCGCTATGAAGAAAAAGTTCCATCCAGCGGCGTGGATCTTGCGCTCAAGGGCAGAGCTATCGAAAGCTTTGACCACTCCCCAGTTCCCTAAGTAAGGCTCACTCTCCAGCCCAAGAACCTTGGCGATGAGCGGCTGCTCCTCGATCAGAATCGTACCGACTTGAACGGTTGGCGGCATACGTCCTTCAGAGAAAACCCCGGCCGCGCGGTTAACCTCGCGTGACTACGATTTTGCGTGGTTTGGTCACGCGACGGCGGTGAAGTTGAGATCTACGGTGATATCCCACTCCTCAAGTAGCCATTCTGGGACATAGCACCGGTTCCTGTTCTGCTCGCACCAGGCGCGGAGCTCACGCGAGAAGGTATACGTCGCCGCTGTAAGCTGTAGTTGCTTGACTCGCAGTTCGAATTCAGTAGGGAGAGCGGGAACGAGCGAAATCGGGCGCCCCCAATTAGGGTTCCCGCGTTTGCGCTTTACAGCGGGCAAAGCGACCGGTATCGCCATACGCCCCGATCATACTCCGCCTGGGGTAATTGGGCGGCAGAATCCCCGCACGGGTGGCGCTGGGTTTGCGGGAGCTGGAGGCGCGGTGATACTTTCGGACGTATGGCCGTTTCGGTGGAGATGCAGCACACGGGCTCGGTGCCGGCGGTGCGCTCGGAGATTGTGGCTATCATTGAGCACGTGCTATCAGATCGGCCCGGGGATTGGCGGGTCTCGATCATCGGCTCGCAGGCCAGCGACCGGTGGGAGATGAAGATTACGGGGCCGAATGCGTTCGAGCGCTCCTACACCCTTGAGGGCGCGGCCGGACAGCATGATCCGCGGGTTATCGGCGGGATCGTTTCGAGGATGGTGGCGGGGAAACCGTAATCAGGACTGCTCGCAGTCCTGGAACAAGAGCGCTTCCACCACTTGTTTGCGTGTGGTCGACCTAGAATTATCCGGACAGTAGCAACCGAGCTCTTCGCCTCTATTGATGCGGGACTAGAAGAGTGACACGACATCAGTTTACGGGCCAAGCCGAGACAAGCCACAACGAACTGAACGGGCCCCGCCGGCGCAGGAGAACCTTCTTTCGAAGGTTCACGAGGTCCCGAGGCCCGTCCGAACTGCCTTCAGCTATTTGCGTCCCACTGCCCGATTAAGTGCTGAAGACCCTCACCTGGAACGGGGCCAAGGACACGGACAAAGTCCGGCTGCCGTGGCTGGTGATTTGGGGGCTGACTGCACCGGTAGGCGTGCCATGCTCCTCCAGTCCTCCACCGCCCCCCCAGGTGGTGGGGAAGTTCGGGAAATCAAACACCGGGAAATTTTGTGGGCCGCAGTTTGCCAGGACGATCACCTGATTCTGGCTTCCGAGAGGCTGGCCGCCCGTGCGGCAGTATGCAAACACCTTCACCCCATCGTTGTCGTCGATCGTGGGATGAAAGTAGAAGAATTCGACTTCATTGCGCTGCAGGGCAGGGTGAGTTGTCCGAAGAGCAACGAGTTCCCGAACGCGATCCTGCAAACTGAGGTGGCCGAAGATATTGCGGCGCGTCCAATTGACCGGGTCCGACATCTTGCGGTCTGGAATCAGATAATCGAGATCGTGAACGTCGCCGAATTCTTCTCCCGCCAGAAACATCGGTATTCCAACGGAAGTGAGAGTCAGGGCAAAAGCGCTTCCTGCCCTCTCTAAAGCGTCCGTGTGCGTGGCCTGAATATCCGGTGGTTGCGCCGTAATATCTTCGAGTAAGTGCTTTACCACCCGGATGCCCTTCTTGATGACTTCCTTATCGTCGACAGCGGGATAGCCGGCAAGGCCTCGATACTGCAGCAGATTACCGAAGAAAAAGTTCATCAGGCGTTGCCCGTTGGGGTCAGCGATGCAGGCGTTCCTTCAATTCGCCAACGATGTTCGTAAAGTTCGAGACGGTGCGCTGGGCCGGCTCCAGCATGTACATGCGCTCGATGGCATCCCACAGGCGGCGCTCTTCTTTGAAGTCCAGGCGGTACCGCTGTTCGTTGCCTTCGATGAGTACACGGAAGAAGCTGAAGAGAAATTGCAGGTTTTCCTTGGTCTGCGGCAGCGAGAACGGATTGATGGTGAAATCCCGCGCTTCCTGGCCGGCATTCAGGTATGAGCCGCCGAAGATGGTAGTAAGCGACTGGAAGCTTCCGCCAATATCGAAGATGAAGGTCAGCGGTGCGTACTTTTGCGCATTTTGCAGGACAAAATTGCAAAAATACGATTTGCCACTCCCGCTCATCCCGAGAATAAGCGTGTGGGCAACATCGCCGGTATGCAGGTTGAGATAGTATGGCGTGCTGTTGTCGGTTTCGAGCACAGCCAGGTACTCGGTGCCAAGATGCGCGTTCGTCTTCTCGCCGGGAAGGATAGTAAACAGAAAAGACAAATCGGCGTAATTCCTGTTCAGCAGATACAACTTGCGAAGGTTCAGCGCATAGTTGCCGGGCACGGTGGCGAAATAGGCGTTCAGCTGGTTGTAGGTTTCCGCAAAAAGATTGCCATCCGCGTTGGTGAAGAGGCCAGTGAACTCGGCCCCGAGCTGCTCCAGGTCGATTTTTGAACGGCCGTACAGCACAATCGTCAACGAGAAATCGCCAAGCGATTGACCGTCACCCAGGGCCCGCAGGCAATCGCCAAGGTTTTCAATGTCGGCCTGCTTGGATTCGTCCACCAGCACATCACGCGGGTTCGTCTTGGTGGCGTCATTGCCCATCTGGGAGACAAACCCGGTCTTCGACATATTGAAATGGCGTCGACGCTTGTTGACT